>OMGV01000342.1_pt1 | contig 32227 bp, 27 predicted proteins | sample 1646111 | NCBI WGS metagenome assembly OMGV01 (sample SAMN05578590, study PRJEB25193) | human gut metagenome | biome: Human Microbiome; feature: human-associated habitat; material: feces | host: Homo sapiens | place: USA:Birmingham | reverse complement strand
GCGACCACCCAGATCTACACTCTTTCCCTACACGACGCTCTTCCGATCTTATATTATATTTAACTATAGTGGCAAGCTATATTGTGCTAAAACTAATTTTGATAAGATATAGTAATTTGAGTGAATATGTAAATAAAATAATCGGATATATTTATTTATACTTTTTTATTATGCTTCCGATGCTGTTTTATGTTAAAGGAACACAGAGGAAAAGCTTGCGAAGGATTTCAGCATTTAGGTTAGTTAATGTATTTAGTAAACAAACGCTATCTTCAATAATAGCTTTACAGTTTGGCTATTTTATAACAAAACTCTGCGGTGTTTTAGAATTTAATACAGAGGTAGATCTTGATGCTTACAATATTATAGTTATGTTAATATTAGCTCCAATATGTGAAGAAATATTTTTTAGAAAAATTTTTTTTGATTTGTATGGTAATAAAAATACAATACGGATGCTTGTGGTTAATACAATAATATTTGCAACGCCGCATCTTTTTTCACAAGGCTTACCGCAGGTGTTTATACTTTGGTTTTATCATTTATTTGGGCGAAAATATATTTGGAATATAATAAAATAATATATAGTATAATATTGCATTGGGGATCTAATGCAATAATGCTTTTTAACCAATATATCGAATATTCATTTTTTATAAAAATTACAATTTTTATCATGATAATAATTGTTTTAATTGGTATTATTTTTAATAAAGAAGAGCATATATTGCAATTTACAACATATAAATAGTATCATTTACAATTAGTTTTTTTCTAGGTGGAGACATTTTGGAGACAAAAACTTTGATGAATATGAATAATAGGGATAAAACAGATAATAAAAGATATTAAAAATCTTAAAAAACATTAGAAATACTAGGTATAATATCTGGCTCTAAACGATCAGATGAAGAAATCATTAAAATGTTCGACAGTGGAGCATTTAGCGATATTTTAAAAGCATACTGCAAAAAAGCAATGCAAAACTGCAAGATTGATGATGACACCATCGACAGGGTAATGAGGGAGATAAAATGGCTGCTTGATACAGAGAAGGCTACAGGAGATGCTAAAGCTGTAATGAATGTTGATGCTGCGGTGATACCGGACAGAAAGGCTTTAGAGATTAATGTGGGGATTAATAATACAATAATCTTTTTGCATGAAATGGGAATTGAATACTGTCCAAAATGCGGACGTGAACTGTAGTACAAAGTTATTGTTGAATACAGTCAAAAGCCAGCCGTTTGCAACCGGCTGGCTTTTTTGGAGTTTAGCTTATAAAAAATGTTTGTTAAAAAATTTTGTATCCATTTTGTCAAGTAAAGTGTCAGTTGAACAGGCGCAGAGAGTTAGTCTCTCTACGCCTGGTTTAATGAGTGTCTTATTCACTTACCACAACCTTACAATCCTTCTTAAAGCATGCAATTCCATATTTGATGAAATTGCGCATGCCATCCTGCTTCAGCTTATCCACATATGATTTTTTCTCAATCTGGTTCAGTGCCTCATCGCAGGCTGCATCCATATCGCCGTTTTCGGCATATTTAAGCTCTATCACGATGCCGGTTCTGTTGTTTGGTACTTCAACCAGGATATCACTGTAGCCGGTGCCCGATTCGGTGTTTGATTTGATGAGCCAGCTTGCTTTGTAGCCCAGCAGACCGAGCAGTATACCGTGGTAGAAATTTTCTTTTTTATCTTTGGCAACTGCGGTATCCCTTATGCTTATTGTATTCCAGAGATAATCGCCAAAAAGCTCTTCTATTTTTTCGGTATTCTTATCCACAAATGCATTGCAGAATTGTTCAAGTGTCTTTCCGTCATTTGCAGTTGTATCGCTGAACCATTCGCGGATTTTTTTTATGAAAAGGTTTTTAATCTCGCGGTTTGGTATTGATAAACGCACCTTGCCATCGTCAGTCACACCCTGCTTGGTCAGGTAACCGGTGGTGAAGAGCACACTCCACAGGTTTGCGATGCTTTTGTCGATTTCATCGTAGGTCAGCTCCAGGGATATTTCTTTTTCAATGTATTCGCCTGCTATCAGGCACTCTATCTCATACTTGGTTTGGACATTGGCCTTGTCAATGAAGTTTCTGACTAAAGCATTTTCACTTGAATTTGACCAGAAATCCTGCGGCTTTGCAGTAGGCTCCAATCTGAGCAGATCCACGTAATTTATCACGTCCCATGGACAGTATACATTGGCATTTCCAAAGTGATATCCGTCATACCATTCTTTTACATCTGCATAATGCTCTGAAAGATCAAAATACTTAAGTATTTCCTGAACCTCTTTATCTGTAAAGCCAAAGCACTCGTCATACATTGAATCCATGATTGAAACAATTTCAAAATTGTTAAGGCCTGTAAAGCTGCTTTCTTTTGATATGCGAAGACAGCCTGTCAAAATAGCAAACTGTAAGTAATCGTTGGTCTTTAGCGCCTGTCCGAACAAGCCTCTGATAAGAGAGACCATCTCATGGTAGTAGCCGTTATGGTATGCCTTGTCGAGTGGCACATCGTATTCATCTATCAGGATGACTACCTTTTGGCCGTAATGCTTATATAAAAGCTGGGAAAGAAGCTTTAATGAAGCGGTAAAGGTATCCTTGTCAAAAATAAACTTTCCCTTTTCTATATGAAGTAATCCTTTGAACTGTTCTTTTTCCAAAACTGTCAATTTATCACTTTCTGCCAAAAAGGAGAATTTGCTGATTTCATTTCCTATAATTCTGGAGAATACCTGAAATGCCTCATCATATGATAAACCCTCGACATCCTTAAGTGAAATAAATATCACAGGATATTTGCCCATATACTCATCACAAAGAGATTTATTTTGTGAAATATATAATCCGTCAAACAGTGATTTGTCAGTGCCAATCTCAAAAAATGAGCGCAACATGCTCATGCCAAGAGTCTTTCCAAAGCGCCTTGGACGGGTGAACAGCGTTACTTCACTCCAATTATGTAAAGCCTGTTCGACAAGCTTTGTTTTGTCAATATAATAAAAATTATTACGGCGTATTTTTTCAAAATTATCAATTCCAACAGGCAGTTTTAATATTTCCATGCAAGCCTCCCAAGTTAAAATATGTTCGATGCATTCACATATAGTATAACTGATTTTTAGAGGAAATACAATTTCTATTGACTATTTAAAACTGGCCCCTAAAATGAAAGTAATGTTGCCTAATACTTGAACAATATCATGGGGTTGTCTATAATGTAGGAAAAAGAAAATGGAGTTTTAATAAATGAAACGATTTACAGCAATATTACTTACAGGCATGATGATATTTACCCTCGCATCATGCGGCAAAAAAGCACAGGATACACCGACAGAGCCTGCAACAGAGACACAGGCTGCAGAGAAGGTTGAGATGCCTACGGAAACGGAAGCAGTGACAGAGGTGGTAACAGAGGCCGCAAAAGAAACACAGCAGACAGAAGCGCAGCAGGAAGAACAGACTGCCGAACAGCCGGACGAGGAGCAGAACAATTCAGGTGAAAATAATTCCTCTTATCAGTATGTAGAAAGAGCATCCTATGAGAATGGAGAATCAGTGTCACTAAATCCATCATGGCAGTATGCAGATCATTCAGCGATAAATTCAGGCTGTGCGGTCATGTACAAGGCTACAGCAAACCGCAAAAACATAGTAGTAGGTGTCAATGCCGGACACGGTACAAGCGGAGGAACTTCGGTGAAGACACTTTGTCATCCGGACGGCTCTGCAAAGACCACAGGTGGTACAACAGGCGCAGGCGCAACAAAAGCAGTGGCAGTTTCAGGCGGTATGTCCTTTAATGATGGTACACCGGAGAGCTCTGTCACACTCCGTATGGCGCAGATATTAAAGGACAAGCTGCTTTCGGCAGGCTATGATGTGCTTATGGTAAGAGACGGAAGCGATGTACAGCTTGACAATGTGGCACGTACTGTCATCTGCAATAATGCGGCAGACTGTCATATCGCTCTGCACTGGGATGGCGACGGACTAAGCTACGATAAGGGCTGCTTTTACATATCAGTGCCTGGAGGCATAAAGGGTATGGAGCCGGTTGCATCACACTGGCAGCAGCATGATGCACTTGGGGCAAGCCTGATAGAAGGACTGCGCGTTCATGGAGCAAAGATAAACGGTAATGGCTCAATGGCGATAGACCTGACACAGACCTCATACAGTACAGTTCCGTCAGTGGATGTAGAGCTTGGCAACGCATGCTCTGACCACAGCGATGCCACACTTGAAAATCTGGCAGACGGACTGGTGCAGGGAGTCGAGGGATATTTCTAGAATATAAAGAGTTGCAGTTGATTTTTTGTTTTGGTTTTGGATTTGCACTAAACTAAAGTTTGCAAAAACAACTGAATAGCGGATTCAAATGAATAGGACGCATAGTGAGATAAATGCGTCCGGTATGATTTTGTCAGTATAGAGGTGTTATTATAGAAGTGGTACAGCAGATAGAGAAAGGGAATATTATGACAGACAACAAATCCGGGGAGATACTCATAATAGAGGATGACAAGGACATTAATGATCTGCTTGCGACAGCGCTTTCAAAAGCCGGATATAGGACAAGACAGGCATGGTCAGGCACAGAGGGAGAGCTTTTGCTTAAGCTGGACAGGGAAGCTTATGCGCTTGTGCTATTGGATCTGATGCTTCCGGGGCTTTCAGGGGAGGAGCTTCTGGCACGGATACGGCAGATGGATGCGTCACTTCCGGTGATAATCCTTACAGCAAAGGATGAGCTGGATGAGAAAATCAATCTGCTCGTGGCAGGCGCTGATGATTACATCACAAAGCCGTTTGAGATAAAGGAGGTCGTTGCCAGAGTGGCTGTGCAGCTGCGTCATGCGGTGGCAGATGTACCTTCAAAGTCGGGCAAGGCAGGGGAAAACCAGACAAAAGCAGAAAATGAGACCGGGCAGGGAGATACTGCAAATACATACATAGCGGGACCCGTTAAAATAGAGCACAGACAGCTTGTGCTCGATCGGATTTCAAGACAGCTTTATGTAGCTGATAATGCTGTTGACGGCATCACAAAGCAGGAGTTTGCCATACTCGAGCTTCTCATGGCGCATCCCAGACAGGTGTTTGCCAAGGAGGACATATTTGAATATGCCTGGGATGAGCCGTATATTGGCGAGACAAAGACTCTTGATGTGCACATCAGCAATATCAGAAAGAAGATAAAAAAGCTGACCGATGACGAGTACATAGAGACAGTGTGGGGCATCGGTTACAAAATGAAAGAGTAAAGGTAAACAAGCTTTACTCTTTTTTTACTTTTTGTTAGCGATGTATTAGGATTTTACATTTATATTATGATTAAAGGGTTGCTAAGGAAAAAAGAAAAGGAGATTTGATTGTGAGTGAAATATTATTGCAGACAAAGGCACTGACCAAGCAGTATGGACACCAGAAAGCGGTTGACAATGTGGATATCCACATCAAAAAGGGTGCAATCTATGGATTTATCGGCAGAAACGGTGCTGGCAAGACTACCTGTATGAGAATGATCGGTGGTCTGGCAAAGCCGACAAGCGGAGAGATATCCATGTTTGGATACGCTGGAAAGGATTTGTCAAAGGTACGCTCAAGAGTGGGCTGCCTGATTGAGGCACCGGGTGTATATCCAAACATGACGGCGAAGGAAAATATCGAGATGAAGTGCCGTCTCTTCGGCATCAGTAAAAAGGGATATGCAGAGGACATACTGGATAGGGTAGGTCTGTTAAATGTGGGAAAGAAAAAGACATAGAATTTTTCACTTGGTATGAAGCAAAGGCTTGGAATCGGCATGGCGCTGGTTGGAGAGCCTGACCTTTTAGTGCTTGATGAGCCTATCAACGGACTTGATCCACAGGGAATTGCAGAGGTGCGTGATACGATTCAGAATCTGTGCGCACAGCAGGATATGACTGTGTTTATTTCAAGCCATATATTGGAGGAGCTTTCAAAGCTTGCCACAGATTACGGCATTATAAATAATGGAGCCCTGCTTCAGGAAATTACCAGAGAGGAGCTGCTTTCCAAGTGCAGTGAGAAGATTACACTGACAGTGGACAATCCAAATAAAGCAGTGCCTGTGCTCGATAAGATGGGCTTTGTACACTACATGATAGTGGACAAAAATCATATAGATGTCTATGAGCGCCTGAATGATAGCGCCGCCTTAAATACAGCGCTGGTCACAGCAGGAGTTTCGGTGGCACAGCTAGCGGTCACAGGAATGGAGCTTGAGACATATTTCCTTAGTATCACAGGAGGTGCGACAAATGTTTAATGCGGTAAGAATGGATATTTACAGACTGATACATACAAAGTCAGCTTATGTTATACTGGTAATAGCTATGGCACTCGCAATAGCTATGAGCGGTATGACAGCTCTTGTCAGAAGCATGGCGGCAGAGAGCATCGTGGAAACAACTGATGAGGTCACTATGGTAAGTGAGTCAGACAGTGAGATAGCAGATGAATACGATACAGCATCAGCGGAATCGTCAAATGGACCAACGGCAACAGTCGGGCTTGAAGTGGACGACTCCGACATGTCAGATGAGGTACCGACCATAGCAGATATGGTTGAAAGCGATATAGCGGGTCTTGACCTGGCACTTTTACTTGCGATATTTACGGTGCTTTTCTCAACAGCTGACTTAAACAGCGGTTATATAAAGAGTGTAGGCGGACAGGTGAAGTGCCGTGGAGTGCTGCTGCTTTCAAAGATGATAGCGCTTTCGGTATTTACCTTTGTGGCCATGGCACTTGATGTGATCGTCCAGTGTATTGCGACACCGCTGTTTTTACATGGAGCAGAATTCGGAGATGCAGCAGACTTATTTAAGATGCTTGGCAGCCAGTATGTGGTCACACTTTTATTTGTATATTTTGTCATGGCAATGGCAATCATTATAAAAAACAATGTAATCAGCATGATTATCGCTGTGTGCATGTGTACAGGTATCTTTTCACTGATTTTCAGTGGAATCAATATACTTATTGAAAAAATCGGAGTAAAGAACTTTGATATAAATGATTACCTTATTGTTAATCAGATTTCTAAGCTTGATCTGAGTGCGTCTGCAAAGACAGTAGGCGGTGCATTTGCGATAGCTGCTGTGTGGGCAGTGGTGTCACTGATTGCAGTGTACGGTGTATTTAAACGCAGGGATATATAATGTGTTTTGAATGAGGAATAAAACATGATTTGGAAAATACTGACTGTAATACTTGCAGTTTCGGTAGCTGTCTTAATAGCTGTGCTCGTAAAAATAAGGGCACAGCTTCGTGACATTAATGAACAGCTTGATTTTTTATGCGAAAAGGATACAAATATGCTCCTTTTAACCGATACCAACATGGCTGATATCGGAAGGCTTAAGGAGCGTATAAACAGATTTTTAGAGCAATGGCACAGGCAGCGTGAGGCGGCGGCAAAAAAGGAGCAGATGATATCTGACACGTACACAAACCTGTCGCATGATATCCGTACTCCGCTTACCTCACTGGACGGCTATTTTCAGCTGCTTAGGGATGAGACTGACAAGAGCGCGCAGGAGCATTATATAGATATTATCCAGGAGCGTATCACAAGCCTCAAGGATATGCTCGAGGAGCTTTTCATGTTCACAAAGCTTAAAAATGACAGCTTCAAGCTAGAGCTGTCTAATTGCTGTGTCAGCAGACTTTTAAAGCAGACAGTGTTTTCGTATTATGAGGAGTGGAAAAAGCAGGGCATTGAGCCGTCACTTGATATATGTGAGGACACGATATTTATCACTGCAAATGTGCAGGCGCTCAGGCGGGTGTTTCAGAATGTGATAAAAAATGCGCTGGTGCATGGGCAGAAGAGCATCTGCATACAGATGAGGCAGCAGGATTCGTGCAATTGCAGGGCTTCAGATGACGAGCGTACTTCAAAAAATAGGATTGTCCATATTTTGGTTTCAAACGATGTAAAAAATCCTGATGATATAGACGTGGACAAGGTGTTTGAGCGCTTTTACAAAGCCGATGAGGCGAGGAGCATATCATCGAGCGGGCTTGGTCTTTCGATTGCAAAGGAGCTTGTGGAGAGAATGGGCGGGAGTATTGAAGCAAGGCTTGAGGGGAAGCGGTTTGTTGTGGAAATACAGTTTGAATGTGAATAGTTCACTTTTGTAATATGATAAATAATATTGACACACATGAAACAAAATGATATACTGTCAAAGTGTTTGCGGGCATGGCGGAATTCTTGACAATTGAACTGCTAACGTTCAATTGTAGGCAGATGCGCTACTGTACGCGGCATATATATGCGGGCATGGCGGAATTGGCAGACGCGCTAGATTTAGGTTCTAGTGGGAGACCGTGCAGGTTCAAGTCCTGTTGCCCGTACTGTTTACAAGGGTTTCAGAGGTTTTTATTACTTCTGAAATTCTTATTTTTTTATCATTTTTTCCTATACGAAAGGATACCACAATGCAGGCTTACAAGGATTTAGTAAAAGCACTTCCCGGCTTAAAAGAGGATATGCCACGCGCATTTTACATGCTCGCAGAACTCTTTGATTACGGTTCATTTGATATATGCAGAAGTGATGACAAATATATAATCCCATATATCATGAATGACGCGGTGGAATGCTATCTGACTGTGGAAAATGCAGTGTTAAAGGGCGATTATCATAGCGAGGAAGAAATTATTTCGGCATCGTTGGTTTTAGGAAGTGAAAAAGGTTATGGACTCATTCTTCACCAGCAGGACAATGTGATGACACTCTGGTTTGATAATTTGCATGTGCATGAGGCATGCTTTAAATACCATGAAATAGGACATTTCTGGGTAAAGGGACAGGAGCAGTGGCGCATGCTTGTATATATGGTAGGAACAATCGCTGATAAGTATATGTACATGGGAAAGGAATACTGCAACGAGACAGAATGCTTTATCCAGAGCCTTATTTACTTTGCGCCGTTTCGCAGATGGACACCGGTACCTGACGATTTGATGGAGTATCATTTTCCGGCCCGTGTAGAGGGAATAGACATTATGGAGGAGCTTTGCAGGGAGGTTTCGGACACTGATTATCTTAAGCTCATTGCACGCTACAGGGCAAATCCATGTGAGAAAACGGAAAAGTTTTTGAGTAGACATTTAGCCGATGCAAAAAGAGTACCGCTTTATCAGTATATTTATAAGCTTGTGATAAAGGCATCAAAGGATTATCCCGAGAGAAATTACGGAAATCAGATAAATGAATGCATAAAAGAAAAGCGTAAAGCGCTTGAAAAGGAGCTGATTCAAAAGGGATACACCGGAAAATACCCTGTGTTTTCAAAGAAAAATACGACTGTGCGTGTAATGGAGGAACAGCCCTACGTCACAGCAATTCTCGAGTGGGATGATTACAAATACAAGCAGCAGCTTATGATTTCTGAGTGCAGTTCAAAAAAGTATGATGGAATTAATGCTGGATTTTTTAAAGGAATAGGCAGACACGGACACATTGTGCAGGTGTAGATACACATAAAACAAAAGCCACGGAGCAATCCGTGGCTTTCATAATACGCTTATTACAAGGATGGGCTTGAGAAGACTCGAACTTCCGACCTCACGCTTATCAGGCGTGCGCTCTAACCGGCTGAGCTACAAGCCCTTGTGTTTTGCACAAAACGTATACTACAATATTTTTGGTGAGAAGTCAAGAGTTTTTTAGAGGTTTTCTCCATCTGTTTTATTTTTCGGATATTCGTTTGAGTGCGCACTGATGACCTCATTAATCCAGTCTACACACTGTTTTTTACCGTCATCTGTAAATGGAAAGGTATTGTCCGTTTTTTTGCTGTCGTCAGTCAGGTCAAAAATATACGGCCCCGGCCATATCCATGCATGAAAGATTGGCTCACCCTTTTCCTCGGGAGTATCCTCGGTGGCTTCCTTGATGACAGGCTCCTCACGCTTTATGAGAAAGCGCATGCCGTTCATCCAGCCGGTAAAGGTTGTTTTTTTATAGTAGTTGAGATTGAGTGCATCGTCGTATGTAAGCATAGGTGGCTCCTTGATATATAATGATAAGTAATTATACACCAAATACCCATTTAATGCCAGAATAACGCCGGTACTTAACAATTCAAAGTAATCATGCACTGAAAATTAATATATTAATGCAAAAATAAAAATGAATAAAAATGTATAAATAATGCTTATGAACTGCATAAATTACCCTTATTAATGAGTATTATAAAAAAATGACTAATTTTTATGCAGAAATGAAAACAATATAGGAAAATATATCCAATTGACAAAGCATGATTTATGTGTATAATAAAAAAGAATTGTTCGCGTCAGAACGACAGTTGTATCAGACAGCAAGATTAGGGAGTGTGTAATGACAATGAGGTCATTCGCACTTTTTGCGTATTAGACAAAATACTTTGACGTGGTGCAGTGATAATGCTTTAAAAAATAAAAATAATGCATTATCGATACAAATCCAAGAGGGAGAGAAAAATATGGGTAAGTACATTGTAAAGAGAGTTATTCTCGCGATTTTTACAATCTTCATTATCAGTCTTATTACATTCTTTGCCATGAATGCAATTCCGGGTGGTCCATTCAATTCGGAGAAGGCAAAGAGTCCGGCGGTAATGAAAGAGCTTGAGGCACGCTACGGACTGGATCAGCCACTTATAGTCCAGTACAAGAATTACATGGCAGGCGTGCTGCACGGAGATTTCGGTGTTAGTCTTAAGACAGACCGTCCGATCTCAGATATCATCGGGGAGAGCTTCCCGATTTCAGCGAAGCTTGGACTTTTAGCGGCGCTTACAGCGATAGTATTCGGAGTGGTGCTCGGTTCGATAGCAGCGCTGATGCGAAACAGGTGGCCGGATCGAGTTATAGTATTCTTCGTCACACTGATTACGTCGATGCCGTCATTTGTCATCGCTACGTTATTACTTTATTTCTTCTGTATAAAGCTTGGTGTGGTGCAGGCCTTCAGCTCAGGAAGCAACATGATATTACTTCCGGTGCTGTCACTGTCGCTTTCACCGATGGCATATATTACAAGACTTACAAAGACTTCAATGCTTGATGCACTCGGACAGGATTACATCCGTACGGCAAAGGCCAAGGGTGTACATCAGTACAAGATTATATTTGTACATGCGCTTCGTAATGCGCTCATTCCGGTCATCACATATGTGGGACCTATGATTGGTGGTATCCTCACAGGTTCAATGGTTATTGAGAGTATTTTCAATATCGGAGGACTCGGTTCCAAGTTTGTAAGCTGTATCACAAACCGTGATTACACAATGATTATGGCCACAACACTTTTCCTTGCTGTCATCATGGTAGGCGCGAACCTCATTACAGATATTGTATACAAAGTGATTGATCCACGTATTAAGCTTGATTAAGGAGAGATAAAGATGAAAGATAATATGAAGAGAGCTCCTTTCTCCACACAGATTGACCTTAGCAAGTTCGATATGAAGGATTTTGCCAAGGCATCAGATGAAGAGAAACGCCAGCAGGAGGTTATGGGTGAGTCAACTACCTTCTTTAAGGATGGTCTTAAGAGACTCCGCAAAAATCCACTGGCTATGGGTTCTATTATAGTTTTGGTTTTACTTATTTTGGTTATTCTTCTGGCACCAAAGATTGTGCCTTACGGCTATGCAGATATCGTTAAGGGTGCACAGAACTTAGGACCTTTCCAGTACAGCGATGCTGAGCAGGCACAGATTGATGCAGGTGAGAAGCTGTTCCCACACATTTTTGGCACAGATGAGCTCGGAAGAGACTATTTTATCCGTGTTGTTTACGGAGCTCGTGTTTCGCTGGGAGTCGGTGTGTTTGCATCACTGCTTGTGCTTATAATCGGTATCATTTACGGTTCCGTATCAGGCTTCTGCGGTGGCAAGGTAGATATGGTTATGATGAGAATAGTAGATATCATTTATTCATTGCCGGATATGCTGCTCATCATTTTACTCGCAGTTGTATTAAATGAGGTGCTGACACCTGTAATAAAGGGTACAGTGCTTTCAAAGCTCGGTGTCAACATGATTGCACTTTTCATAGTGTTTGGATTGCTTTACTGGGTAGGAATGGCAAGACTTATAAGAGGTCAGATTCTTACCATTAAGCAGAATGAGTACATTCTCGCAGCAAAGTGTATCGGAACATCATCAGCCCGCACTATCAGAAAACACATTTTACCGAACTGTCTGTCAGTAATCATCATTACTACAGCGCTTCAGATACCATCAGCCATCTTTACTGAGAGTTATCTGTCATTTATCGGACTTGGTGTTTCGGCTCCTATGCCTTCACTTGGTTCGTTGGCAAATACAGCGCGTGGCGGACTCCAGAGCTACCCATTGCGTCTTATTTTCCCGGCGCTTACGATTTGTATCATTGTTCTTACATTGAATCTTATCGGTGACGGCTTAAGAGATGCATTTGACCCTAAATTATCGAAATAGTAAGGAGTGAGTAAGATGGAAGATAATAAGTTTGTTCTTGAAGTATCTGATCTGCACACTACCTTCAAGACCGATAACGGAGACGTATCAGCTGTAAACGGTGTCAGCTTTAAGCTTGAGCCGGGAAAGACTCTTGGAATCGTAGGAGAGTCGGGCTCAGGAAAGTCAGTTACAGCATATTCAATCATGCAGATTCTTGCTGAGAATGGTGCCATCACAGGCGGCTCAGTAAAATATAAGGGTGAGGATATCACCAAATGGAACAAAAAGAAAATGGCAGATTTCAGAGGAAAATGCTGCTCAATCATTTTCCAGGATCCTATGACATCGCTTAATCCGGTATTTACGGTAGGCTACCAGCTTGAGGAGGCAGTGCTTCTTCATACAGACCGTACAAAGAAGGAAGCAAAAGAGCGTGCTATAGAGATGCTCACACTTGTAGGAGTAAATGAGCCTGAGAAGCGTGTAAATCAGTACCCTCATGAGCTTTCCGGTGGTATGAGACAGCGTGTCATGATAGCTATGGCATTAGCCTGTGAGCCGGATATCCTTATCGCAGATGAGCCGACAACAGCTCTTGATGTGACTATCCAGGCACAGATTCTTGAGCTTATGCAGTCACTGCAGGAAAAGCTTGGCATGGCAATCATCATGGTTACACATGATCTGGGTGTCATTGCTTCAATGTGTGACGAGATCATAGTTATGTACGGTGGCCGTGTGTGTGAGAGAGGAACAGCAGATGCCATATTCTACAGCCCGGCGCATGAGTATACAAAGGGACTGCTTCGTTCAATCCCTACAAAGACCAATTCAAAAACCAGGCTTGTTCCTATCGGAGGCACACCAATCAATATGCTCAACATGCCAAAGGGCTGTGCATTCTGCCCTCGCTGTGATGCCGCTATGAAGATATGTCTCACCGAAAAGCCGGAGGAAATCTGGGTTGGAGAGGATCATCTCGCATCATGCTGGATGAATATTAAGAATATGATGGAGGAGGGAAAATCAAATGAGTAATGAGACAAATAACAACGAGTACCTGCTCAAGGTAGACCATTTGAAGCAGTATTTCCCTGTTCATGACGGATTTAAAAAGATGGAATTAAAGGCAGTCGATGATGTGTCATTTGCCATAAAGCCGGGTGAGACGCTTGGACTTGTTGGCGAGTCAGGCTGTGGAAAGACAACAGTAGGACGTACTCTTTTACGTCTGTACCAGCCTACAGCAGGACGCATTGAGTTCGACGGCAATGTATTGTTTGACAGTGAGAAGAAGATAGATGTGGATATGCATCCTTACCGTAAGCAGATGCAGATGGTATTCCAGGATCCGTATTCATCACTCAACCCGCGTATGACGGTTGAGGATATCATCGGAGAGCCTCTCGATGTGCACAAGCTTTACAGTAGCAAGAAAGAGCGCCATGAGATGATTATGGATCTCATGGAGACAGTTGGACTAAACGCAGACCATGCCACACGCTATGCACATGAGTTTTCGGGTGGACAGAGACAGCGTATCGGAATAGCAAGAGCGCTTGCAGTAGATCCGAAGTTTATCGTATGTGATGAGCCGGTATCGGCACTTGATGTTTCAATTCAGGCCCAGGTAGTCAACATGTTTGAGGATCTGCAGAAGGAGAGAGGTTTATCATACCTGTTTATAGCGCATGATTTGCTTGTAGTGCAGCATATCTCTGATAGAATAGCTGTTATGTACTTAGGTCATATTATGGAACTTGCAGATGCTGATGAGCTGATGGACAATCCAATCCATCCGTACACACAGTCGTTGCTTTCAGCGGTTCCGATCCCAGATCCTGAGACTGCCAGACACAGCAAGCGAATCGTGCTTGAGGGAGATGTTCCTTCACCTCTTCGCATGCCTAGCGGCTGTCCATTCCGTTCGCGTTGTAAATATGCGACAGAACAGTGTGCAGCAGCACGTCCGGAGCTTACAGACAGAGGAAACGGACATATGGTTGCATGCTTCAACCGCTAATATAAGGTTTTTACCGGCATATAGCTTAAGCCACATGTGCCGGTTCTAACATAAATTTATTTTTCATATTAATTAATTAGGAGGAAGAAAGATGAAAAAGAGATTAGTAGCACTTACTCTTGTTGCAGCTATGGCACTTGGCATGACTGCTTGTGGAAGCAAGAGCGAGGGCAAAATATCTACTAACGACACATCTGCTAACGGCACTTCTCATACTGCTGTATCAGCAGGCGTAGACTGGACAAGCTATGACGAGTTAGTAGATTCTATCCGTACAGAAGCAGATCTTGCAAAGCGTGCAGAGATGATGCACCAGGCAGAGGATATGCTTATGGATACATGGTGTGTTATTCCACTTTACTACTACAATGACCAGTATATGCTCAAGGATTATGTCACAGACGTATACTCAACAGTAGAGGGTATGAAATACTTCTACAATGCAAAGAACACAAAGAATGCCGGAAAGTTAAACATCTTCATGGCATCAGAGCCTGATCATATCGATCCTGCATTAAACAGTACTGTTGACGGCGGATGTCTTGCAGTAAACAGCTTTGAGGGTCTTATGCGTTACAACGCTGAGGGCAAGCTTGAGCCTGCATGTGCAGAGAGCTATGAGGTTTCTGAGGATGGCCTCACATACACATTCACAATGCGTGACGGTCTTAAGTGGTCAAATGGTGATGAGCTTACTGCAAAGGATTTCGAGTGGTCTTGGAGGAGAGCTGCAGATCCTAAGACAGCTGCAGATTACAGCTACCTTTGCGCAGTATTCGCAGGATATGATGATACAAAGGGGCTTGCTGCTGATGATGTAGTTGCTTCTGATGATGGAAAGACTCTTACAGTCAAGCTTAAGGCAGTTACACCATACTTCCTTGACTTATGTGCATTCCCATTCTTCTTCCCTGTAAACCAGAAGTCAGTAGAGGGAAATGATGACTGGGCAAACGATGCAAGCGACAAGTTCGTTACAAACGGTGCATTCACACTCAAGGAGTGGAAGCATGATTCAAGCATGACATATGTTAAGAATCCTAACTACTGGGATGCTGACAATGTAACAGTTGATGAGATGAACGTAATGCTTACATCTGATGATGTTTCAGCTTACACAGCTTACCAGAACGGTGACCTTGATTTTATTGATTCAATTCCTACAGCAGAGATTGAGGCAGCTAAGAAGACAAGCGAATTCTACACAGTAGACAACCTTGGAACATACTACGTAGGCTTCAACATTAACTCTAAGCTCTACTCAGAACTTGGATTAGATGCTGACCAGGCTAAGGTATTCAGAAAAGCAATCTGTCTTCTTATCGATCGTCAGTACATTATCGATACAATCGCCCAGGGCGGACAGAAGATTGCCACAACATTTATCCCAGAGGGTGTTACAGATGGTAACGGTGGCGAGTTCAAGAACAAAGATTACTACGGCACAGATTACGATAAGAACTTTGAGGAGGCTAAAGAGCTTCTTGCTTCTATCGGATTATTAGATGAGAGCACAGGCCAGGTAAACCAGACTGTCGAGTTCACATACCTTGTAAACAACTCAGAGTCAAATGTAAAGATTGGTGAGGCTATTCAGGCTGATCTTTCAAAGGTAGGTATCAACTTAAAGGTTGAGCAGCAGGAGTGGAACGTATTCCTTAACAGCCGTAAGGACGGACAGTTTGATTTCGCCCGTGAGGGATGGCTTATGGATTACAACGATCCAATCAACATGCTTGAGATGTTCACAACAAAATCAGGTAACAACGATATGCAGTTCGGTCGTTAATCTGATTTTGCTATCATAACAAAGCCGCTCGTGCCATTCGCACGACGATGCGAATAACATGCAGAGTATATAGGAAGTCATACAGCTATTGTATGGCTTCCTTTTTTTGCGTTTAAAGTGGGCTTTTCAGAGCGAAAAAAGGCTCTTTAAAAAAATATGATAATGGTGTAGAATTGTTATTATATAGTTTTAGAATGATGTTTGAGGGTGTGTGATGATTTTAGGACTAAGTGATACGGAAAAGAAATTTAAGACAGCGATGGATACGGCAGGTGCCGACATGACAGTGGTCAACAGCTGGCTTAAGCTGTATGTCAAAACCAAAAAGAATTCCTCCGGTGTTGCAAAGCGCTATTATGGCGTGAAGACAGGTTTAAGCAGCCTACTTTCAGATTTAAAGGAGCTTGAGCAACAAGTTATCGGGTATTGTGAGCTCACAGGAACCGACCGGAAGCACTTTGGAGAGCTGATAAAGGCTTGCAAAGCGAAAAGCGGCATGTTTGACGATGAATTTTTAATCAGCAAGGTGGACACGGATTTTCACACGACTCTGGACTCTGTTGTAAAGCAGGGGGAGAGATATCTGTCATCCTTTGACAACGGTATCATTTTACAGAGTGAGATAGAGAATCTGATACACCTGACAAATGAGGGGCTTGAAAGGAAAAAGCCTGATTTGTTTGCTCTGTCATATTTCTATCTGGGGCACAACAACAAAGAGCTTGCAGAGCTGAATTTCACACAAAAGACTAAGAGAGTGCATGAGATATATTACGAGGAGTTCTGGAAGGATATATTAAAGCAGCTTGAGGCATGTGTGAAGCAGGCTGAGGCCATAAACGATAAGTATGAGGGCACGACAGACCGGCGCACGGCAAGGATACTGTCAGAGCTTAAGCCACTGCTTGTGGGTGTTACAAAGCAATGGGAGCCGGAACAGACAGCAGAGTACATACTGCGCGATATGTGCAGGATATTCAGGGATTGACATAGAAAATGCAGATTGATAAAGGAGCAGAATATGGATGTTATAATTTGGGCAATTATCTTAGGAGCTGTTTTTTACATTAACAAAAAATCAAAGAGCGCAGGCAGCAAAAACACGCAGCCAAACAAACCGAGACCGCAGCAGAAGCAGATACAGCAGATATGGAACAGCATGCAGAATACAGTTCAGTCGGGTATGAATGCATTGAACCAGACATATCAGCAGAAACCACAGCCACAGATGCAGCAGAGAGCACAGCAGCCTCAGAGACCACAGATGCAGCAGAGAGTACAGCCACAGCAGAGAGCACAGCAGAGCAATCCGGATATAGTGCAGAGGGCCGTGAAAAATAACGCACGCTTTGCGGATGATACGACACAAAAAGAGCTTGAGGCTATGCACGGACATAGCGAGGCACAGCAGAGGATGGCTCAGGAGCACTCAAGAAACTGCCAGACACTGCATACCAAAGCGGCAGACGGTGCAAAGATTATAGAGGCTGAGACACAGAGCATGTTTGGCAGTGTTGAGGATCTGATTGCCATGGGATACAGCGGTAATCTGGAGTTTGAGAGAGATTTCCTTGGAGAAGGCTTAGACATGATTAACAACTTTTAAATAATAGGAAAAGAGGCAGAAATGATGGACAGAACACCAAAGCCCGGAGAGCTTTACAGGCACTTTAAGAATAAGCTGTATCAGATAGTTACAGTGGCAACACATTCAGAGACAGGGGAAAAGCTTGTGATTTATCAGGCTTTATATGATGATTTTGGGATATACGCCAGACCACTCGACATGTTTGTAAGCGAGGTGGACCATGAGAAATATCCTGATGTGAAGCAGAAATACAGATTTGAGAAGATCACACTTAAGGATAAGCCGGAGGATATGTCGGGAAAGAGTATCTCTTCCAACAAGAGTATCTCTTTGAGCACTAATGCGATTGCAGCTAATGCACCTGAAGCTGTGAGTGTTCAGACACAGGCATGTTATGAGCCGGCACCGGATGCAGATGAAGGCCAGGCACCGGATCCGCGTTTGCTGGAGTTTCTTGATGCGGATACCTTTGAAGAGAAGTACAATATACTTGTCTCAATGAGGGATACCATAACCGACCGCCTTATAGATGACATAGCGGTGGTTATGGATGTTGTAGTTCCTGAGGGCCCATTGCAAAAGCGGTATGATGATTTAAAGAATACAATAAAGACCAGGCAGTACTATGAATTTTCCAATCGGCTCAGATAGCTGTTGTGATATTTGCCGGATTCAGTGACGTCCTCACCAAACCAGTCAGGCGCTGTGAATTCATTTGCTGCATCGACAGAGTCGAATTCAACCTCCACAAGTGTAAGAGGAGCCAGATCACCCTCAAATACATCAAGCTCTGCGGTCAGACCACCGTCAAGAGGTATGAGATAGCGTGTCTTTTCGATGAGACGACCGTCAATCTTTTGGACAAGATGGTCGTAGGCTTCTTTTGTGAGAGGAAGATTGTACTCCTCGCGCACCATAAGACCGGCTCCCTTGTAGGTCATATAATAGCTGTCATTTGAGCGTCTGACTCTGACAACAGGCGAGGTGCACAGATAGCCCTGGGCGATTTTCTTGCTCGCGTAGCTGTCTAAATTGGAAGGAAGCTGTTTAAGTAAGTATTTTCTTTCGATTTCCATGGTATATCCTTTCAGGTTACTGGTAGATTTATAGTTACGGTTTATATTTTTGTTTTACCCTCATATCATTTATATATGATTATAATGACCGGTATTTAAAAATTCAAGGACGAACCGCAGCTTTTTATAGTATGATTAAAGGGTCAAAAGGTATCATAGTATTATCAAAGAAAAATAAAGGAGAAAAATATGATTAAAGTAGGAATTTTTATGGCAGACGGCTGTGAGGAGATTGAAGGACTTACAGTAGTCGATATAGTTAGAAGAGCAAAGCTGGAGATTGAAACCATATCAATCACGGAAAAAGCCGAGGTGACAAGCTCTCATCAGGTGACATTTAAGACAGATACCACAAAGGCACAGGCTGATTTTGACAGCTACGATGCAATCGTACTGCCGGGAGGCATGCCGGGTACATTAAACCTCGGTGCTGATGAGACCGTAGTAAAGACAATTAAGAGATTCGCCGCTGAGGGAAAGCTTGTTGCAGCGATATGTGCAGCGCCTAGCGTGCTCGGTGAGAATCATATACTTGAGGGCAAAAAAGCTACCTGTCATCCGGGTTTTGAGGAAAAGCTGCTCGGTGCACAGTGGCTTGAGCAGCCTGTAGTTGTGGACGGCAATGTGATTACAAGTCGTGGAATGGGAACAGCTATTGCGTTTGCACTCGAGCTTGTCAGATACTTCACAGACGATGCCACAGTAGAGCATATTCGACAGGGACTGGTATACTAATACAACGTTCAGCAAATAATCATATTATTAGTATTATAACAAAAGAGGTCACACACCAACCCCATGGTGCGCGGCCTCTTTTTATGCTTGCATTTGAAGCGTACATTTGAAGCCTGCTATTGCAGAGCTTATTTCATCTGCTGCTCCTGCTTCATGATCATCTGCTTGACCATCTCGCCACCGATTGAACCGGCCTGCTTAGAAGTAAGGTCACCGTTGTAGCCCTCTTTTAAAGGAACTCCAAGCTCTGAAGCAACCTCTTCCTTGAAACGGCTCATAGCCTCTTTTGCCTCCGGTACAGAAGCCTTTTTACTACTTGATGCTGCCATAATGCAATACCTCCTTTTAAAACGTTATACACAAGCTGTATGTGTATGGAAATATTATGCCGTAAAATGACAAAAATATGTTTTGGTATTGCTGACAATTTATGGAATTATACACAAAAGCAAATTTAATGTAAAAAACACTGGAAATAGTGGATTTGTTGTGTTATAATCATCCAATGACTGGGCTTAGCAGTTTAAAAAGAATGCCCACATTACATTTGATGTACATACCATTCATATATATTTTTAAGGAGGATAACGATTGACATGAGTGTACAGGTTGAGAATTTAGAGCATAATATGGCGAAGCTTACTATTGAGGTAGCAGCTGAGGAATTAGAGAAAGCATTGGATTCTGCATATCAGAAGCAGAAGAAACAGATTAGCGTACCTGGATTCCGTAAAGGAAAAGTGCCAAGAGCTATGATTGAGAAAATGTATGGAGCAGGTGTGTTCTACGAGGATGCAGCAAACATTCTTATGCAGCAGACATACGCAGGTGCGGTTGACGAGAGCGGTGTTGACATTGTTTCACGCCCAACAGTTGAGGTTACTCAGATTGAGAAGGGACAGCCTTTCATCTACACAGCAGAGGTTGCTGTAAGACCTGAGGTTACTCTTGGTAAGTACATGGGCGTTACAGTTACAAAGATCGACACATCAGTTTCTGATGAAGAGGTTGACGCTGAGCTTGAGAACCAGAGAAACAAAAATGCAAGAACAGTTACAGTTACAGATCGTCCTGTAGCAGAGGGAGATACAGCAGTTATCGACTTTGAGGGATTTGTTGACGGAGTAGCTTTCGAGGGTGGAAAGGGTGAGAATCATCCATTAGAGATCGGTTCACACACATTCATCGATACATTCGAGGATCAGTTAGTAGGAAAGAACACAGGCGATGAGGTTGAGGTCAATGTAACATTCCCTGAGAAGTATCAGGCAGCTGACCTTGCAGGAAAGCCGGCTACATTCAAGGTTAAGATCAACGAGATCAAGGCTAAGGAGCTTCCTGAGCTTGATGATGAGTTTGCACAGGATGCAGCAGGTGTTGATACATTAGCTGAGTACAAAGAGGAAATCAAAAAGAACCTCACAGAGAAGAAAGAGACAGAAGCTAAGAAGACTAAAGAGGATGAGGCTATCCAGAAGATTATCGATAAGTCAAAGATGGATCTTCCTGAGGCAATGATTGAGACACAGTGTGAGACAATGGTTGAGGAGTTCGCTCAGAGAATCGCACAGAGCGGTCTTACAATGGAGCAGTACTTACAGTTCTCAGGCATGACAGTTGACCAGCTTAAGGATCAGGTTCGTCCTGAGGCTACAACACGTATCCAGAGCAGCCTTGTACTTGAGCAGATTGCCAAGGAGGAGAACATCGAGGTTACTGATGCAGATATCGATGCTGAGGTAGAGAAGATGGCTAAGGCATACGGCATGGAGGCTGATAAGCTTAAAGAGTACATGGGAGATGCTGAGAAGGAGTCTATGAAGAAAGACCTTGCTATCACAAAGGCCGTAGATCTTATCATGGACAACGTTAAAGAGCGTGCAAAGGCAAAGAAAAAGGCTGATGCAGAAGAGTCTACAGAAGAATAAGATTTTTGAATCAAGATTTGATGGACTGGCTCAGAAGCCTATTTTCTGAGCCGGTCTTTTGAACTTTTATAAAGGAGGTATTTTATATGAGTTTAGTACCATATGTTATTGAACAGACCAGCAGAGGAGAGCGCAACTACGACATTTACTCCAGATTATTAAAAGATCGTATCATTTTCCTTGGAGAGGAAGTAAATGAGACAACAGCCAGCCTTGTTGTTGCCCAGCTTTTATTCCTTGAGTCTGAGGATCCGAATAAGGATATCCACCTTTACATCAATTCACCGGGTGGAATGGTTACAGCAGGACTTGCTATTTACGATACTATGCAGTATATCAAGTGTGATGTTTCAACAATCTGTATCGGTCTTGCAGCCAGCATGGGAGCTTTCCTTCTTGCAGGCGGTGCAAAGGGCAAGAGATATGCTCTTCCAAATGCAGAGATTATGATTCATCAGCCATCTGGCGGTGCAAAGGGTCAGGCTACTGAGATTCAGATTGCTGCAGAAAATATTTTAAAGACAAAGAAGAGATTAAACGAAATTTTAGCAGCCAATACAGGCAAGCCATACGAGACAATTGCAGCTGATACAGAGCGAGACAACTATATGTCAGCACAGGAAGCCGCAGAGTATGGTCTCATAGACAGTGTAATAACAAACAGATAATCAGAAGTTAGATGAATTTAAGAGGGTACCCCATATGGGATGCCCTCATGCAATAAAAGGAGTTAATAATGGCAGGAAAAAACGACGGAAAGATTCGCTGCTCATTTTGCGGTAAGACACAGGACCAGGTAAATCGTTTGATTTCCGGACCTAATGGAGCTTTTATCTGCGATGAGTGTATAGATATATGTGCCGAGATTCTTGAGGAAGAAGGCGTAGAGGGGCATGAGGACAAAAGCAGCGCTAAGGATGATATAAATCTTGTTACTCCGGAGGAGCTTAAGGCGTTTCTGGACGATTATGTAATAGGACAGGACCAGGCAAAGAAGGTGCTTTCGGTTGCTGTTTACAATCACTATAAGAGAGTACTGGCAGGTGATACATCAGATGTAGAGCTTCAGAAGAGTAATATTCTCATGCTTGGACCTACAGGTTCAGGAAAGACACTTCTTGCGCAGACACTTGCCAGAGTGATAAATGTTCCATTTGCTATCGCTGATGCTACAACACTTACAGAGGCAGGATACGTAGGTGAGGATGTGGAGAATATCCTGTTAAAGCTTATTCAGGCGGCAGATTATGATATCGAGCGTGCAGAGCATGGGATCATTTATATAGATGAGATAGATAAAATTACAAAGAAATCAGAGAATGTCTCAATCACCAGAGATGTGTCAGGCGAGGGTGTACAGCAGGCTCTTTTAAAGATTCTTGAGGGCACAGAGGCATCTGTACCGCCACAGGGCGGCAGAAAGCATCCACAGCAGGAGCTTATACCTATTGATACTACTAATATACTTTTTATCTGCGGTGGAGCATTTGATGGTCTGGAAAAAATTATCGACAGTCGTATGGATACATCATCTATAGGCTTCAATTCAGATGTAAAGTCAAAGACAGAGCTCAATGTAGGAGAGGCGTTTAAGCATGCACTTCCACAGGATTTTGTAAAGTTTGGATTGATTCCTGAGTTTATCGGACGTGTACCTATTACCGTTTCTCTCGAGGCACTCGACAGGGATGCACTTATCCGTATACTTAAGGAGCCTAAGAACTCGCTTATCAAGCAGTACACCAAGCTTTTTGAGCTTGACGGAGTAGGGCTTGAGTTCACAGACGATGCAGTAAATGCCATCGCTGACAAGGCACTTGAGAGAAAGACAGGGGCCAGAGGACTTCGTGCCATCATGGAGGCTGTTATGCTTGACCTTATGTATCGTATACCGTCAGACAAGAGCATCAGCAGATGTGTAATAGACAAGGATATCGTTGAGGAAAACTTAAAGCTTGATGGTGATTGCGTGCCTGAGGCATATATCGAGGAAAAAGCGGCATCGTAAGTACATGGCGGTATTTTACAAAAGATACAGCATCGGATAATATAAATTGCACAGCGGTTTGTTATGCATGGCTGTGTAATAATACAGGAGATATAAGTGGAAGAACAGATTATGAATATGCCTGCAGTAGCGCTGAGAGGGCTTACTATTCTGCCGGGGATGATTGCCCATTTCGACATCAGCAGAGAGCGCTCCCTTCGTGCTGTCGAGGAGGCTATGGAGCAGGATCAAAAGATTTATCTTGTCACACAAAGGAATGTGGACAGTGAGGACCCGACTCAGGAAGACCTCTATCAGATGGGTATTGTTGCTGACATAAAGCAGGTTGTCAGATTACAGAATGATGTTGTGAGAATACTTGTAGATGGAATAAGCCGGGCAGCATTGCTTGGCTTTACCGGTAATGAGAAGTACCTTGAGGCAGAAATCTGTTATTGTGATAGTAATGCAGACAGCCTGCCGGATGATCTCAGGGAAGCCATGCTTCTCGGAGTCAGAGAGGCTTTTCACAGATATGCGGCAGTCGTCGGCAAAATCAGCAAGGAGCTTATCAGACAGATAGATCAGTATGAGGATCTTGAAAAGCTCATTGATTATGTAACCAACAATCTGCCGGTGTCATATGAGCTTAAGCAGCAGGTGCTTGAGGCAGAGGATATCAATGACAGATATCAGGTTATAGTATCATTACTTCTCTCCCAGGTGGAGGTTATTTCCATAAAGAATGAGCTTCAGAAAAAAGTAAAGGTTCGTGTGGATAAGCATCAGAAGGAGTATGTGCTTCGTGAACAGCTTGGTGTGATACGTGAGGAGCTGGGCGAGAATGCTGACTCGGAGGCTGATGAATATGAGAAAAAACTATCTGAGTTAGATGCGCCTGACTACGTAAAGGAAAAGACGAAAAAAGAGATAAAGCGCTTTAGAAATATGAGCAGCAGCTCATCAGAGAGCACAGTTGAGAGAGGCTATATAGAGACTGTACTTGAGCTTCCGTGGAACAAGATGTCTGTGGATAACAAGGATCTTGACCATGCAGCACAGGTGCTCGATGATGATCACTACGGATTAAAGGATGTCAAGGAGAGAATACTTGAGTTTCTGGCAGTCAGAAATCTGACAAGCAAGGGAGAGAGTCCTATAATTTGTCTTGTAGGTCCTCCGGGAACAGGAAAGACAAGCATAGCCCGTTCAATTGCGTCTGCACTGGAGAAGAAATATGTGCGTATTTCTCTTGGTGGCGTGCGCGATGAGGCAGAAATCCGTGGACACAGAAAGACATATATCGGCGCTATGCCGGGCCGTATAGTAAATGGCTTAAGACAGGCCGGCGTTTCAAATCCTCTCATGCTGTTGGATGAGATAGATAAGGTGTCAAGTGACTACAAGGGTGACACATCAGCCGCTCTTCTCGAGGTGCTTGACAGTGAGCAGAACTGCAGATTCAGGGATCATTACATCGAGATGCCTGTAGATTTGTCGGAGGTGCTTTTTATTGCAACTGCAAATGAGGTTTCAGGCATTCCAAAGCCGCTTCTTGACAGGATGGAGCTTATTGAGGTGTCAAGCTACACTGAAAATGAGAAATTTCACATAGCAAAGGAACACCTAATTGAGAAGCAAAAGAGCAAAAACGGAATTAAAAAGGAACAGCTTACGATAACAGATGGTGCTTTAAAGGATATCATCAGGCTGTACACCAGAGAGGCCGGAGTCAGAAGCCTTGAGAGGACTATCGGCAAGCTGTGCCGCAAGGCTGCCAGGGAAATCTTCAAGGACAGCGAAGCTGCTGTAAAGGTTACAAAGACCAATCTTAAGACGTATCTGGGCAATCCGAAGTACAGTCCGGAGAAGAAAAATGATCACGCTGAGGTGGGAATCGTAAGAGGACTCGCATGGACCAGCGTGGGCGGAGTCACACTCGAGGTTGAGGTGAATGTGCTGCCGGGCAAGGGTGAGCTCGTGCTCACCGGTAAGCTAGGCGACGTGATGAAGGAGTCGGCACAGGCGGCACTTAGCTATGTGCGCTCAATAAGCGAAGAATATGGCATTGATGCAGAGTTTTATACGAAGCATGACATCCATATACATATCCCGGAGGGCGCAGTGCCAAAGGACGGACCATCTGCAGGCATCACTATGGCGACAGCCATGCTCTCGGCTATTACAGACAGAGCTGTCAGGGCAGATGTAGCCATGACAGGTGAGATAACACTGCGCGGCAGGGTGCTTCCGATAGGAGGACTCAAGGAAAAACTGCTTGCGGCCAAAGTAATCGGAATAAAAACAGTATGTATTCCAAAGGATAACGAAAAGGACCTGGAGGAGATTTCAAAAGAAATAACAGACGGCATGGAAATCGTGCCGGTGGAGAGATTTTCACAGGTGGAGAAGATAGCATTTGTAAAATAAGAATGAGGAAGAGATTATGGTAATTAAAAGTGTTAATTTAGAGACAGTTTGCGGAATTACAAGCACAATCCCTGACAATGAGTATAATGAAGTGGCATTTGCCGGCAAGTCAAATGTAGGCAAGTCGTCACTGATCAACGCACTCATGAACAGAAAGTCACTTGCCAGGATCTCTTCACAGCCCGGCAAGACACAGACCATCAATTTTTATAACGTCAATGACGCCATGTATCTGGTCGATCTGCCGGGCTATGGCTATGCCAATGCCAATATCGAGATAAAAGCTAAATGGGGACAGATGATAGAAAACTATCTTCACACCTCAAAAAAGCTTCAGGCAGTGTTTCTTTTAATAGATATAAGGCATGAGCCATCGGACAATGATATCATGATGTATGACTGGATGGTAAACCAGGGCTTTGCACCGATCATCATTGCAACCAAATCTGATAAATTGAAAAAAAGCCAGATTGCTGCACACATAAAGACTATCAAGGATGTGCTTCATGTGAAGCCGGGCACGGTAGTTATACCGTTTTCGTCCATGTCAAAGGAAGGCAGGGACGAAATCTGGAATCTCATAGATTCACTCGTGTTTGACGAGGAGACGCTTCTTGCCATGAAACAGGAGGAAGAAGCAAAGCGCGAGGCAAAATCAGCTGCAAAAAGAGCCGCTGCATCCCAGCCACACAAAAAGGAGCGCTGGAAGAAGACCGGAAAGCCGGTTGCCAAAAAGACTAAAGAACGCAGAGATAAGGCCAAGAGCAAAAAAAGCGTTAATAATCATAAAAAGAAATAAAGTCGAAATAGAGTGATAGAAATAAAGCTATAGAAAGAAAGGCGAATATTTAATATATGAAGAATAAATGCAAATTTGTAGGCATTATGTTTTTGTGTATATTGATAGTGTGTACGCTTGCGGTAATGGCATATGAGCACACAGCAGGTATGAAAGGCGCTGCCGGTGGAGTATCAAATTCTTCGGGCAATACAAAAAATACAGACGAAGCTGACGATATACTTACAGTCGTGACATCCTTCTATCCTATGTACATTGCCACTTTAAACATAGTAGACGGAGTGGAAGGTGTGAGACTTGAAAACTTAAGCGAGCCACAGACCGGTTGTCTGCACGATTTTCAGCTAACACCGGAGGATATGAAGCTTTTATCCACAGCCGATGTTTTTGTAATAAACGGAGGCGGTATAGAGTCGTTTATGTCTGATGTGGCAAAGGCGTATCCGAAGCTTGATGTGGTTGAGGCCTGTGAGGATGTGGCACTTCTTTCTGAGGATGATGCAGACAGTGACCACGACCATGACCACGAAGCAGACGCAGAATCAGATAGCGCGCACGATCATGACCATGGTGATGAGAATGCCCATGCATGGATGAGCGTGCCGCGTTACCGCACCATGGTTCAGACAATCGCATCCCGGCTTGCCGAAAAGGATGCAAAGCATGCTGATGAATATTATGCAAATGCAAAAGCATATGATGCAAAGCTTGCAGTGCTTGAAGAAAAGATAAATAGCATAAAGAGTCTTACCAATGGACAGAATATCATCATATTCCATGAGGCCTATGCGTATGTAGCTGATGATTTTTCCATGAATGCATGCTATCTGTTAGACCTTGACGAGGAGCGCTCAGTCAGCGCAGGTGAGATAAAGCAGGTAATAGGTGCCATAAAGGATGACGGAGTGTCGGTAATACTCGCTGAGGAGCTCTACGGAAAGAGCATGGGAGATACCGTATCGCGTGAGACAGATGTGCATGTGATTTATATCGACCCTCTCAACAGGGGAGAGTACGACAAGGACAGCTATCTTGATGGTATGGAGCACAATATAGAGCTTATCAAAGAGGCATTTACTAAATAAAATTGGAGAAAATATGCGGAAAATAATACAGCCATGTGGCTTTCATTGCATAAAAATAAATAACCTTGGAGTGAGCTTTGGAGAGCAGACAGTGCTTGAGGATGTAAATATGCACATACACTGTGGCTCCTTCAATGTCATAATAGGCCAAAACGGTGCCGGAAAATCTACACTCATAAAGGCGATACTCGGCGAGATACCTCACACCGGTACGATTGAGTTCAAGGATACTAAGGACGGACATATGGCTAAGCTTAAAATCGGCTATGTGCCGCAGTCTGTCAATATCGAGAAAAATACACCGGTCAGCGTGTATGACCTAATAGCAAGCTATCAGTACAATTATCCTGTTTTTCTGCCAAAGAGCAAAAAGATAGAGGCAAAGATAAGGGAGACACTCGAGGTATTTGAGGCTGAGGAGCTCATCGACAAGCAGGTGTGCAACCTCTCGGGAGGACAGCTGCAGAGAGTGCTTCTTTCCATGGCAATCATGGACGAGCCGAACTTGCTGCTGTTGGATGAGCCGGTGTCCGGAATAGACCAAAACGGCATGGAGCTTTTCTATAAGACCATGGATTATTTAAAGACTCACTATGACCTTGCAATCATACTGATATCGCACGATTTGGACTATGTGGCAAAGTACGCAGACCATGTTGTGCTGCTTGATAAGACCGTTGCAAAGCAGGGAACTGTGAAGGAAGTCTTCGAGAGCAAGGAATTTGAGAGAATTTTTTACACAGGAGAGGAATCCTGGGTGAGAGAGGAGGAACACAAATGAATATAACCTCCTGGCTTCAATATGATTTCATGAGAAATGCACTTATCGCTGTGCTCATCATCACACCGCTTTTTGGCATAATGGGAACCATGATTGTAAACAAAAAGATGGCATACTTTTCAGATGCACTCGGACATTCAGCACTTACCGGAATCGCTGTCGGAGTGGTATGCGGCATGGCAGACACCTCGCTTGCCATGGTGATATTTGCGATAGTGTTTGCACTTCTTTTAAATAAGATAGGCAGTCTGAACACTGCATCGACAGATACCATTATATCGGTATTTTCATCGTGCTCTGTGGCGATAGGTCTTGCGATACTGTCAAAGGGCGGCAATTTCAGCAAATACTCAAGTATACTGGTGGGCGATGTGCTAAGCATCACAAAGACTGAGATAGTTTATCTAATTGTGATTTTTGTGGTCACTATAGTGTTCTGGGTGCTTTGCTTCAATAAGCTCAACGCCATATGTATACACAGAAGCGTGGCAAAAAGCAAGGGTATCCATGTGCGTCTTCTGGATAATCTGTTTGCGGTGCTTGTAGCACTCATAGTTATGTTATCCATCAAGTGGATAGGTATACTTATAATAAATGCTCTGCTTATATTACCAGCGGCTTCATCAAGGAATATTTCGGAAAATATGCGTGAGTATCATTTCTTTTCAGTGCTATTTTCAGTTTTTTCAGGAATAGTTGGTCTTGCTGTGTCATACTACACCAATGTGGCAACAGGTCCGATGATAGTGATTATTGCATCGGTAATATATTTTTCGACATTTATATTTGGCAGAAAATTGAAAAAATAACGGCAAGGGCTATAAGAAACAGATACAAAACAGCCGATACACAATATAAGAGAAAGACTGTTTAGCTATATCAGACGCTATACAGGTTGATAATAGTATAGCGGGAAAGGATTCCCGCACGCACATTACCAGGGAGGGATGAGAGATGTTAGATGCTATTTCAAGTGTAGTTTCAGCAGTAGCGGCGCAGAGTGTCACAGCAAAGGACGAGGCGCAGACAAAGAATACTAATACCGCTTCAAAGAAGCAGGATGCAAAGACGGATAAGTCGGATGCAAAGACTGCAGGCTTCAGCGAGGAGGCAGCTGTATATGAGAAATCAGACAGCAAGGATGATTCAAAGGATACTGCAAAGAGCACAGTAAACCAGAAGATGAGCAAGGCAGACAGAGATGCACTGGTACAGGCACTTAAGGATGATGCCAACGCCAGACAGCAGCAGCTTATCGAGATCGTCAGAAAGTCCATGACGGGACAGGCTTCAACCTGGGACAAGTCACAGGGCTTAAAGAGTCTGTTTGAGAATCTGACTGTAGATGCAGACACAATAGCGCAGGCCAAAAAGGACATCGCAGAGGATGGATACTGGGGAGTTGAGAAGACCTCAGACCGTATTCTTGACTTTGCAAAGGCACTGTCGGGAGGCGACAAGGACAAGGCTGATGAGCTTTTGAATGCATTCAAGAAGGGCTTTTCACAGGCAACAGGAGCCTGGGGAGACAAGCTGCCATCAATTTGCCAGGATACTTATGATGCCGTAGTCAAGAAGTTTGATGACTGGAAGAATGGCACAGAGGACACACAGGTACAGGGCTAGAAGCCGGATGTGTATGTAAAAGTGTCGTGATGGAACGAATATTATATAAGAAATCTGATTTATGAATTATGAAAAGGGGGCTGCACGCAGCGTGCAGTCACCTTTTTAGTGCTTGTATAATTTTTTGAGAGGTGTATAATAGAAGAATAGTATATAAGTATCATTATTCATGTGGAGGAAATATCATGAAATTAGACATGTCAAAGTGGAAAGCACTTAGCATCAAAAATCGTTTAAAGAAAGGCTTCAGACTGACTACATTTGTAGCATCGGCATCGGGGGTTATCGCGGGTATTCTTATGATTCTTGTATCAATGAGATATTCCAGCGCACTAACCTTTTACGGATTTTCACAGGGAGATATAGGAAAGGTTATGGTAACCTTCTCAGAGACACGAAGCGCTACACGAGCTCTTATCGGTTATACAGCTTCTGACACATTAAGTAAGATGTCTGATACACATGATTCTAAAAAGGAATCATTTCAAAAATACTGGAAAGAGCTGCAAAGCTCTATAAAGACAGGTGAGGAGCAGGATATATATGATGATATAAACAGTAAGCTCGATTCATACTGGAGTCTCGATGATGAAATCGGACAGTTAGGTAGGAATGCTACAGATCCTGAGACACAGAAGGAAGCCGAGGAGAGAGCAGTAGCAGATCTTGCACCTGCATATGATGAGATATATCAGCAGCTTGTTGCCCTTATGGATACAAAGGTAACAGAGGGAGATAATTTAAGCAAGAGATTATCATTAGTATCATATGCCGCATTTGGTATTGTTATTGTTATCATTGTCAGTTCATATTTTATCTCGATGAAAATCGGGGACGAAGTTGCAGTTGGTATTTCTAAACCACTCGATGAGTTAAAACAGAGATTACGTACATTTGCACAGGGTGATCTTGAGGCTCCATTCCCGGCAGTTGATTCACAAGATGAAATTGCTGATATGGTAGGGGTTGCGAAAAACATGGCAGCAGACCTTAAGACTATCATATCTGACTCTGACAAGCTTCTTGGAAAGATGGCAGAAGGAGATTATACAGTTTCATCAGACATGGAAGATAAATATACCGGAGATTTTATTGGACTTCTCATGGCAATGCGTCAGATGAAGACACAGATGAATGATGTTATGTCACATATCAATGAGATATCATCACTTGTTACAGCAGGTTCTAACAACCTTGCTCAGGCAGCACAGGAAATCGCAGAAGGTGCTATGGATCAGTCAGCAGCCATTGAGGAGCTTCAGGCTACATTTGCAGATATCACAGGCGGTGTTGAGAAAACATCTGAGAAGCTCAATGATACATACAGGATTGCACAGGAGTATGCTGAGGAAGCAGATCACAGCCATACAGAGATGCAGGGCATGGTTGATGTTATCGGACGCATCAATGATACATCTAAGCAGATTGAGAATATCATTTCTGAGATTGAGGATATTGCCAGTCAGACAAACCTTCTTTCACTCAATGCAGCTATCGAGGCAGCGCGTGCAGGTGAGGCAGGTAAAGGATTCGCAGTTGTTGCGGGACAAATCAGAAGTCTTTCAGAGCAGAGTGCCAAGGCTGCAGTTGACACACGTCAGCTTATAGAGAGTGCCATTGCGGTATCTAACGAGGGTAATGAAGCTGCAGAGCGCGTAAGTACTTCTATTGAAAAGGTTATCAATGGTATGAAGGAAGTTGCAGATTCTTCTCAAAAACTCAGCGAGATTGCAGAGGAGCAGGCAAAGGCTATGGAGCAGGCAGAGGCCGGTATTAATCAGATATCAGATGTTGTACAGTCCAACTCAGCAAATGCAGAGGAAACATCCGCAACAAGTGAGGAGAGATCGGAAGAGCACACGTCTGAACTCCAGTCACGTGAAACGATCTCGT
>OMGV01000332.1_pt1 | contig 32597 bp, 29 predicted proteins | sample 1646111 | NCBI WGS metagenome assembly OMGV01 (sample SAMN05578590, study PRJEB25193) | human gut metagenome | biome: Human Microbiome; feature: human-associated habitat; material: feces | host: Homo sapiens | place: USA:Birmingham | reverse complement strand
ATAGGCTATGCTGCATCTTTGGATAACCCTATCCACGGAACTATGCAGGTACGCCAGTCTTTATCTTGGTTTGAATCTAACTTTTTTATTGATTTATGTATCTTAAAATTATGTTCAAAGTTACTAAAAATCAACGAATTATGCAAATTTTCAAAGAACTATTTCGTTACTTAAAACGTTAAATATCAGAGCGTTATATTAATAACTTATCGGGTGATTTCAGCATCTGTTTTTCGGAACATCTAACTGGACACCCTACTTACTAACCAATGCAAGCGAAAAAACAGCACGATAAAAAACGGTTGCAATAACAAGGTTGAAACTGAAGAAACAGTAGAATAATATGCAACGTCTTCCCGGAATCATCAATATATATTACGTGCTTGCCTCGTCGCTCATGGCAAGCATCACACAGAAAGCGTTGGCGGATGCTCCTGTCGGAGTGTTCGCTGACACTTTCCTCATTCCGCATATCGGTGATGCCGTTTGTGAAATGGAGACGCAGTTTGACAATAACGACACTTTGGAAAAGGTGAAACTCTCTTTCTCTACTACTTCGCAGTTGCCAGCTCGTGAGCATCTTGCTTTCGTCATCCAGACGGTGGATGGGAAGCAGTATCTTATCGGCACGGCTGACAAACCTTATCCTGTCATCAAGGTAGACGACTCCACAGGCAAGGTGAATGGTGATTCGGCTGCTACGAAATACACCATATCTTATACAAATAAAGTGGCACTGGTGCCATGCACGGCGTGATGAGCGCCTTTTTTATGCCTTTTTGTAACATTTTGTATGCAGTTGAAACATTGCACCAAAACTTAAAATGTTGATAATCAGCATTTTCGTTTCTTGTTTACAATGTTACAAAAGATACAGCCAAAATCGGTTGAGTTTTTGAAAAGGCTATTTTTTCTTCGTCCTGTTTTTGCACCCCACCTTCTTCCTATAGATAATTAGCAGTTTGCGATAACTTCTGCGTGATTGCCCAAATAGTGCAAATAAAAATACTATTGCAACTAATGCAAAACGATAAAATCTGCGAATACAAAAATATCCGCCTATCAGAATTATCAATATGATTACAATGTCTCTCACCATAAGTTTATCGTTTTACCTGTACTATTATTCTGTACCCATCAAAATGAAAGGTCTATATGCTCTGCCAACAAATCTTTTGCAGGGACATACTGTACTTTACCTTGCTCATCAGCAATCACGACATTTTGATTGTGAAGCGCTTTTTCTACTAGCATATTATGCTGTGCTTCAGCTAACCCTGCATCAACACGAGACAAAAAGTCTTCTATATCACGTTCACTCATAGCTCTTAATTTTATTAAATTCAACTTGTCTTTTATCTTCGTTGGAATCGCCTTTCCTCCAAAAGCAACTCTTTCACCTTTATTATTGCTGTTATCATAAATCACCCAAACATCTACTTCGTCCATAAATATTTGGAAAAGATTTCTGAGACCAGCTTGGTATCTACGTTCTATCACAGAGAGAGGTATATTATGACCTCCACTTGCAACACGATCTGCCACACCCTCAGGATTGAATGGAGAGAGACCTTTGGCTATTTCATCAGCATTGACGAATTCCTTCACAAGCAAAGACTTGGGAAGAATCGTCTTGGAGGCTGTCGTCTTGCCAGCTCCATTGCAACCTGCTATGATATATAAATGTTTGACCATATCGACCGCAAAAATACTCTTTTTCATCGAAACCGCCAAACTTTTACGCAGAAAACTTACACTGGAAAAGAAACTAAATAGGAGAAATAAAGTTATCACATAGGAGATGTTGTCAGAATGCGATTGTAAAGATTATTGATGTGTAAAGCGTTTTAGTAAGGCTTTTCTGATTGTGTATAGTATTTTAGTAAGAAAGTAAAATTAGTGTATAGTAAACCAGTAAGTAGAACAAGAAAGGTGTACACTACTTTCAGTTAAAGACAATTCTCCGCAGGAATCGTGATGGACTCATTGGGCAAGTATGTTGCCATCATCTTGGGTGGCAATGTCATCCAGTTCTTCATCGTCTTGCCTCTGTTCCTATTGGCAAGGGGCATCAATCCTGTGCGTACACTGAGCAAGATGATGCCGGCGGTATTGATGGCACTCTTCACGAAGAGTTCCGCAGCCACTCTGCCAGTCACTATGAACACGGCGGAAACGAGGATGGGCGTATCCAACAAGGTTTCTCGATTCGTATTGCCTATCTGCACCACCATCAACATGAATGGATGTGCAGCTTTCATCCTCGTCACCTCTCTATTCTTGATGCAGAACGGAGGCATTCAGCTGTCATTATCTACCATGATACTTTGGCTTTTCATCTCCGTCCTGTCAGCAGTGGGCAATGCTGGTGTCCCAATGGGTTGCTATTTTCTGACCCTCTCCCTGATGTCGGGCATGAACGCTCCTATCGGCATCATGGGCATCATCCTGCCTATCTATACCATCATCGATATGATAGAGACGGCTGAGAACGTATGGTCAGACAGTTGTGTATGTGCCATGGTGGATAAGGACATGCAGAAGAGTGCCTAGAAGAGGGTTTACTCTTTCCACACTCTCTTTTTGAGCCACAATGCCAATATTGGGTCGATCATCTCCAGATACTTGGGGGCTGTGATCATCACCAAGTCCTTCTCTATCAATGCTTTTTTCAATCTGGTGATATTGGCAGCGGTACCAAGGCGATAATTAGCCAATATCGCACTCTGCGTAAAACCAGTGTGTACTCCATTCACCAAGGCATGGAGGAAATTCATCTGATAGGCAGAAAGGTCTTCCGTCTGTTGGATAAACAAAGGCTCGCAAGCATCCAATAATCGGTCGATGCCATACTGCACATCTTTGGATGTAGCCGGAGTAGCATCTGCCGTACGCAACCAAACGAACCATGCCAGCTGTTGAACATAAGAGGAATATCTATCAGTAACCAAGCATATCTCACGTGCCAGGTTCTCTGAAATATGCTTTCCTGTCGCCTCAAATCTTTGGCAGATATACTCCACCCAGTCCTCTTCGCCAATCTTGTTGAGATAGAAGAAATCACCAAAGCTATAGAATGGATAGCTTTGGTTTTGAAACATCTGCTCCATCATGTGCTTCTTGCTACCATACAGGCAATAAGACACATGGCTCTGCAACTGCCAAATGCCACGAAGCTTCTTTTGGAAAGTCAAGGAATCGGGAAAATCACCTATCTGCTGAAACTCACCTATACACACCACAATACGATAGCCTTTGGATTGGGCTATGACTTCTGGAAGTTTCAACACTTCCTCAGTGGTCTGATTACTTGCATTATATTCCAAAGACAAAGAAAAGTCGTTGGAAGTCGCCCTAACGACAGCCGTGGCAAAAGCATTGACGAAATCATTCTCCGAGCGACAACCAAAAGCATCTATACGCGCTATTTTTATGTCATCGCCCTCCACTAATGAGCATACCTTATCCACCAATGAAGTCTTCCCCATACGACGAGGTGAAATCAAGATAGTATTCACCCCATAGGTAAAGTTAGCCTTCAATCGTTCGGTTTCTTCTCTTCGGTCGGTGAAAGCATCACCTTCCACTCGAACACCAAAAACAAAAGGAGCTTCCATATTCTTTGCCATATTCTTACTTTGCTTATATGTTCTCAATATGCTTAACGACTGCAAAGTTAATAAAAAAATCCGTTTTAAACAAGGTTGTTTAAAACAAAGTTGTTTAAAATGGAGAAATATGTGATTTTATGTCTTCTCACCAGTGCTACTCTATATAATTATTCAACTTGTTGGCTGGATTCAAAGGCTTCTGGTCGCAGAGCTGCAACGACTTCACCAACTGCCATCATTACGATTTTATGCATGATTTTTCTGTTCATATAATAATATTGTGTATTAACAGTTGGCGCAAAAATACAACAAATATATAAAATGGCACTTAACTATAAAAGGGGAAAACGTAACTATTTTACGGATAAAGGAGATAAGCCTTCGCTTATCCCCAAACCTCCTCGGCTATCTCTCTGATCAAGTCGAGCTTAGCCCATTGCTCTGCCTCCGTCAACTTGTTGCCTATCTCGCAAGAGGCGAAGCCACACTGAGGACTGAGACTCAGACGCTCCAAAGGCACATACTGGGCAGCCTCGTGGATGCGAGCGATGACCGTAGCCTTGTCCTCCAAGACTGGCGACTTGCTGGTAACCAAACCGAGCACCACCTTCTTGTTATCAGACACATACTTCAAAGGCTCGAAACTGCCCGAACGCTCATCGTCAAACTCCAGATAGAAGGTATCCACGTTCTCATGGGCAAAGAGATAAGGAGCCACTGGGTCGTAAGCACCCTTGGCGGCATAGCAAGAATGATAGTTGCCACGACATACATGGGTGTTGATGGTCAATCCCTCAGGCTTGCCCTCGATGGCGAGGTTGTTCACCTTGAGATATTGCAACGCCTCATGCTCCAATGTGAAGCCATTGCCCAACATCGACTTCCAATAGTCATCATCCACGATCATGCCCCAAGTACAGTCGTCGAGTTGCACGGTGCGACAACCTGCTGCATAAATCTCCTGGAAGAAGGTGCGATAAGCCTGGGCGATGTCCTTGATCAACTCCTCGGTGTTAGGATAGAACTCACGGGTATTCTTCGAATTGTTGCCACGGAACAACTCTGAGAGGAACTGGGCTGGAGCCGGAATGGTCTGCTTCGCCTCAACGCCCTCCTCAAACTGCTTGACGAAGAGGAAGTCCTTGATGAAAGGATGGTTATCGCCCGTAATCTTGCCTGTCAACTTCAAAGAGCCCTTGGTGGTCTCCTCGCCATGAAACTGATAGCCATGTTCCAACTCGATGTGCTCCACGCTACCGAATCCCCACATGAAGTCGAGATGCCAATAACTGCGACGGAACTCACCATCCGTGATGTAAGGCAAACCGTGCTCCTTCTGCTGCTTGATGACATCGGCAATCAGTCTATCCTCGATGCGACGCAAGTCGGTGGCAGAAATCTGTCCCTCAGCAAACTTCACTCTTGCTTCCTTCAACTCGGCAGGGCGCAAGTAGCTGCCCACAGCCTCAAAATGCTTGTTTGATATGTTACTCATAATCTTCTTCTTTTAAAAATGTTATTATATTCAACATTGCAAGCCTTGTCATCAGAAACCAAGGACTTGCGGCATCCGGATTTGCGAGTGCAAAGGTAAGAAGAAGAATTTTATCCGCCAAATATTCTTCGTAATTCAGAAAAATATGCTAACTTTGCAGCGAAATCGCGAATTTCACAGAATAATATTCTGCAAAATTTCGCTTTCATAAAACATTTAGAAGAGCATAAGGAAAGAAGCTTACGTCTTAACTCCCTTTGACTCCTTAACTTCTTAACTCCTCATAACAATGGCAACACAAGAGACACTCGATGAAATCGACATCAAGATACTGCGACTTTTGCAGCAGAATTCCAATATGACGGTGAAGGAACTAGCCGCCAGAGTACACTTATCCCCCTCACCCACCTTCGAACGACAGAAACGATTGGAGCGAGAGGGATACATTACTAGATATTCAGCCGTGGTAGATCATCACAAGTTGGGTCACAACGTCATTGTGCTCTGCAACATCCGACTGAAGCAGCACACCCACGACCTGATACAGCAGTTTATGGACACCGTGCAAAAGATAGACCAGATTACGGAATGCTACAACACCACTGGCGATTACGATTTCCAAATCAAGGTGTATGCCCACGACATGAAGGACTACCAAGACTTCATGCTCAACACCCTGGGCAACATCGACTGCATCGGTAGCCTTCACAGCATCATCGTGATAGGAGAAATCAAGGATTCCCACTGCATCCCGGTGAATCGGTGCCTTGTCAAATAGGCGCATCATCCCTTGGCAAATCTCTCGAAAGACGACGTTTTTGTTAAAAACCTATAAAGGAAGAAAGATTTATAGGAAAAGGCTTGCAAGTTTGGAAAAATTACAATATCTTTGCAATGTGTTTTAAAACCAAGTATTTATTAATTTTAATACAGATACATTATGAAAGAATTGAAAGGTACAAAAACAGAGAAGAATTTGCAAGAGGCTTTCGCAGGTGAGTCTCAAGCTCGTAATAAATATACATACTTCGCATCCAAGGCCAAGAAGGATGGTTATGTTCAGATAGCCAACATCTTCGAGGAGACTGCTGCCAACGAGAAGGAGCACGCCAAGATGTGGTTCAAGTACTTGGAGGGTGGTGCCATCCAAGACACAGAGAAGAACTTGCAGGCTGCTGCTGAGGGCGAGCACGATGAGTGGACTGAGATGTACCCTCGCATGGCAAAGGAGGCTCGTGAGGAAGGTTTCGAGGAGATTGCCATCAAGTTTGAGATGGTAGCCGAGATCGAGAAGCACCACGAGGAGCGTTATCGCAAGCTCTTGAAGAACGTACAGGACAAGCTCGTCTTCTCTCGTGACGGCGATTGCATCTGGCAGTGCGCCAACTGTGGTCACATCTGCGTAGGAAAGCAGGCTCCTGAGGTTTGCCCTGTTTGCAACCACCCACAGAGCTACTTCCAGATTGAGGCTCAGAACTACTAAATGTCAGAACTTCGAGAAGTTAGATAAGTTAAAGGAATAAGCAAAATAAGGAACGCCATCTTCGAGTTTCTTATTTTGCTTATTTTTTTATTATTCACTTTCCCACTTACGGAGTTTCTCCAAGAGAATCTCTATGAGTCTCGGAATGCCATATTGGTCGAACTCCGATTCCTTGATCCAGATATAATCAGCAGGCAAAGGGAATCGTCCATCCGTTTCCAAGAGATAGAAATCGGCGAGAAGGATGCGATGTGTCAAGACATGCTTCACATCTTTTGCTATTCGGGTGATGCCATAATTCAATGAGGCGGTTGGGAGATGAAACATCTTTTCGATATCTTCGTGATACTCAATAGGAGTTTTCTTGAAGTCGGAAGCATTGTATGGCTCCCACAGTCCCTGCCAAATATCTCCCTTGCCACGGCGATGGATGGCGATCATAGGTTCCGCTTGTTCGCCATTCGCCGATGTCTCTTCTTGACACCTTATATATATATAGGTGAGGCGGCGAGTTTGCACCTTCAGTTTTTTCTCCTTTACGGGCAACTCAGCTACTCGGTCATTTCGCAATGCCTCGCAAGTCTCGGCTAGCGGACAGAGCAAACACTTGGGCGATTGCGGTGTGCATTGAATGGCACCGAAATCCATCATTCCTTGATTATAGGCTGAAATGGGAGACAGCTCCATTTCAAATCCATTCGGAAGAATTTTCTCCGAAGAAGAGACAGATGCTTTTAAAGAAGCGGATGAATCTAGAGGAGAAATTGAATCTAGAGAAGAGATTGAGCCTAGAGAAGCGAAAGCGTCAAGCGAATCTCCTCCAGGAATCAATGATTGCGCCAAAGCAGCGAATTCCTTTTTCCCTTGGGTCGAGTTGATGGGCGTATCTATGCCGAAATATCTCGAAAGCACACGATATACGTTTCCATCCACGACCGCCGCTGGAATGTCGAAGGCGAAGGAGCCGATGGCTGCCGCCGTGTAATCGCCCACTCCCTTCAGCGACTTGATGCCCTCCAACGTATCAGGGAACTTGCCCATCTCCACGATTTGCTTGGCTGCCGCATGGAGATTGCGAGCACGAGAGTAGTAGCCCAAGCCCTGCCAAAGCTTTAGCACGTCATCCTCACTTGCCGCCGCCAACGCCTCGACCGTAGGATATTGAGCCATGAATCGCTCCCAATATTCCAAGCCCTGAACAATACGCGTCTGCTGCAAGATAATCTCACTGAGCCAGATGGCATAAGGATCACGAGTCTCACGCCAAGGCAATGCCCTGCCATTCTCACGAAACCAAGAAATGATTTGATTGGAAAAAGACATCTTTTATTCAAGCTTTATACTTTGAGGAAGTTATTGAAGGGAAGTTTTTATTGTTCCGGGTACTGCTGATAAATCTTCAAGCCGAACTCAGCACTCAGCGCATAAGCATGTTCCATAATCTCTGCCAGGATATGCTCGTAATTCACCCAAACCTTATCCTTCACGAAGAAATAGAACTCCATCGGAAGTCCGCACTGCGTTGCCTCCAACTGGCGCACCATCAAGGTCATTTCTGTATTCACCTCTGGGCGCTCACGCAGATATTTCTCCATGTATTTGCGATAGAGCTGGAGATTGGTTGGAGCCAAGGCAGCAGGATTTCTCAAATCAGCCAAAACCTGATGTTCATGCTGCCTAGCATTTCCTAGCCCAGCATTCTGATCTTTCTCCATTTCTGTCTGATGCTCATTTCCCACCTCAGCCTTTGCCAGCATTTTCTGCAAACTCTCCTTCGGCTTGAACGAATCCTCTGTGGCGAAGTGCTTCTCCAATAGGCGAGCCTTCAATTCCTCATCCACCAAGCGGATGCTGCGGAAGTCGAAATACACCTTGCGCTGTACCCTTCGTCCCCCACTCTTCTGCATACCAATCCAATTCTGGAAACTGCCGTTGACAAGCGTGGCTGGCGAGATGGTGACGATGGTGTTGTCGAAATTGCGCACCTTCACCGTGGTGAGCGACATCTCCTCCACGATACCATTGGCATCCACCGACTTCACCGTAATCCAGTCGCCCTTGTGGAGCATATCATTGCTAGTCAGTCTGACACCGGCTGCCAAGCCGAGGATGGTGTCCTTGAACACCAGCATCAGCACTGCCGAGGTAGCACCCAAGCCAGCGAAGAGCGTCAACGGGTTCTTGCCCAACAAGATGGCGACCACGACCACACCAGCCACAAAGAGCATCAGGATGCGAAGCACGCCACAGAAGGTATGGAAATACTGTTGGGCTGAGGAACGACGCTCCTCGGAACTCTCCAAGCCCTTGAACGAACCGATGAACACCAAAGCCGTCCTCACCGACATCACCACGATGTAGATGCCCGTGGCACGCTCCAATATCTCCTTGAAGATAGGATATTCGAGATACACCAATGGCATGAGCGACCATATCACCACCGCTGGCACGATATGGCAAGCCGAGGTGAGCACCTTCTTATTGAAGAGCACATCATCCCATGTCACCTCCGTCTTATCCGTCACCCTCATGATAATCGGCACCAAGAGACGGCGACACAACAAGTCGCTCAACATCGCCAGCAAGATGGCGGTGATGGTGAGCAAGATATGGCGAACCACTGGCACTGCACCGCCCGTGACTCCAGCCATCTGAATCAAATCCTCTAAAAACTTACGAATCTCCTCCATACTCTAAAAAACTATAGCATTCTTCACACTTCGTTCTTCACTCTTCACTTCATTCACGGCTTGCACAGCAACTCACACACCTTGTCGGCGAAGTTTCTGGCATTATTGCCGTGCATGATACCATTATTGATGATAGAGAAGCAAAGCTCATGCCCATTCGCCGCCTTGCAATAGCCAGCGAGCGAGATGATGCCCGTCAGCGTGCCGGTCTTCGCCTTCACGTTGGCATGGGCATAACCCGTTTTCATGCGCTTCTTCAGCGTGCCATCGACACCAGCGATAGGCAGGGATTGCTTCAACTGCTGATACATATTCTCGTCACGATAGGCATAGCGAAGGAGCTTCACCTCCAGTTCGGCACTCAGATAGTTGTAGAGCGAGAGACCAGAACCATCGGCGAGTTTGTAGCGAGCAGGATCGAGTCCTATCTTGCGTATCAACTGCCGCTCCACGTTTCTCGCACTCTTGGCACTGGCAGGTCGGTTGCCTGTCGAAGCCGCTATCTGGTAGTACATGCTCTCGGCATAGAGATTGTCGCTCTCCTTCATCATCTTGTGCAATATCTGGTCCATCGTATGGAAACGGGTACAGATGGTGAACGCTCCCTGCGGACAGCGTTTTACGGATGCCCCGAAACCAGCATAGAAGATGCCCGCATCCTTCAACTTGCTAAGGAATCTATCCATAAACAGGTCTTTCCTTCCGAACACCAATGGCGAGAGCACCGGGTTGTCATCATCCCAGCACCATCCCTCGCCCAAGAGGTCTTCGTCCTTCATCGAGCGGTCGGCATAGATGCTGCCCTGGATGCTATCCACGCCCAGTTCCTTCAGGCTGGTGACGAACGCCGTCATGTCGTCGGTGTTGAATCGAGGGTCCATGCCGCCCACGCAGTAGATGTCGCCCTTGAGCACGCCGTTCTCCACCGTGCCCGTATATTTGAGGGTGGTCTTAAACTGATAAGAGCCGCCCAACTTATCCAGTGCGGTAATCGCCGTCACGAGTTTCATGGTGCTGGCAGGTCGCATCAACTGGCGTTCACGGAAGCGATAGATGCAAGAATCCGCCTCCAGGTCCCACACCATGATGCCCACCTGCGAGGTCTCAAACATCTTGCTTTTCAGCAGATTGTCCAAGCCCACCTGCACAGCGTGAGGCCAAGGCACGGAGTCGGAAGCCAAGCTATCCACCATGAGGGAGTCGGAGACAGCCAGTTCGTCCTTGTCGTCGGCAGGCTCTTCTTCCTTCGTCTCCTGTTCCGTATTGTCTATCACCACTTGGGCTTGCAGCGGCAGGCTCATCACCATCACAGACAGCAAGCTCATCACATAACTTAATATCTTATTCATTACCTAATTTTATTCAAAAAGACAGCAAGAGAATTCTTCACTCTTCGTTCTTCACTCTTCACTTCCCCATTCTCTTCTCCACTTCCTTGACGAATCCCTCCTCATTGTCGGGTTGCAGGCTCACCATTCGCTTGTGTCCAAACTCGATGACAAGCGCATGGTCCAAGCCGAAGCACGCCTTCATCGGAGTCACGCTGATGATGTCACATACCGGGATGGTCTTCTTGCTGGAGAAGCGTCCCTCGTCGATGACGATGAAATCCAGCTCCTCGTCACGGTCGATGGGCTTCACACGGCGAAAGGTATAGGTGGTATGGAGGATGCGCTCTATCATGCCCACGATGACGATGGCGAGGAGGATGCCGATGATAGCCACCTTCATCCAAAAGAAGTAACCCACCAAGAGTGCGAAAACACCCACTCCACACTTCGCTGGCACCGTAAAACGCTTATGAAAAGTTCTGTCTGTCATACCTTTTTATTAAAAAACACTGCAAAATTACAAAAAAACCACCGCATATTGCGCATTTTAAAGAGAAATTAGTAATTTTGCAACGAATTAAGAATTGAGAAATAGATAAACTCATGGTTTATAAGTATGATTTTCTGATTATCGGTGCAGGAGTTGCCGGTATGAGTTACGCCCTGAAAGTAGCCAGAGCGCATAAAGGTAAAGTGTGCATGATCTGCAAGACTTCGCTCGACGAGGCCAACACATCGTTTGCACAAGGTGGTGTGGCATCAGTTACCAACCTGGAGGTGGATAACTTCGACAAGCACATACAGGATACAATGATTGCCGGTGATTATATCAGCGACTACAAGGCAGTGAAGCAGGTGGTCACCAAGGCACCTGAGCAAATCAAGGAGCTGGTAGAATGGGGTGTCAACTTCGACAAGCAGCAGGATGGCAAGTTCGACCTCCATCGTGAGGGCGGTCACAGCGAGTTCCGCATCCTTCACCACGCCGACGACACGGGTGCCGAGATTCAGCGTGGACTGATGGAGGCTGTGCGCAACAACCCTGACATCGACATCAAGGAAAATCATTTCGCCGTGGAGATTATCACGCAGCACCACTTGGGCGCACGTGTTACTCGCCGCACTCCTTACATCAACTGCTATGGCGCTTACGTCCTCAACCCCGACACCCAGAAGGTGGATACCTATCTGAGCAAGGTCACCGTGATGTGTACCGGTGGATGCGGTGCCGTCTATCAGACCACTACCAACCCTGTGATTGCCACTGGCGATGGCGAGGCGATGGTATATCGTGCCAAGGGAACCGTAGCCGACATGGAGTTTGTGCAGTTCCACCCTACCGCCCTCTTCCATCCAGGAGAGACCCACCCAGCGTTCCTCATCACCGAGGCGATGCGTGGCTACGGCGGTATCCTCCGCTTGCCTAACGGCGAGAGCTTCATGGAGAAGTATGACGAGCGCCTGAGCCTTGCCCCTCGCGACATCGTGGCTCGTGCCATCGACAAGGAGATGAAGATTCATGGTCTCGACCATGTTTGTCTCGACGTCACCCACAAGAACCCTGAGGAGACCAAGCACCACTTCCCTAACATCTATGCGAAGTGCCTCAGCATCGGCATCGACATCACCAAGGAATACATCCCTGTTCGCCCTGCTGCCCACTACATGTGCGGTGGAATCAAGGTCGATCTCAACGGATGCTCCAGCATCAACCGCCTCTATGCCCTCGGCGAGTGCTCTTGCACGGGTCTGCATGGTGGCAACCGCTTGGCTAGCAACTCGCTCATCGAGGCTGTGGTATATGCCGACACCGCTGCCAAGCACAGCATCGAGCACGTGGATGAATACGACTTCAACGACAAAGTGCCTGCATGGAACGACGAGGGTACGCTGACCAACGAGGAGAAGGTGCTCATCACCCAGAGCGTGAAGGAGGTAGGCGAATGTATGAGCAACTATGTGGGCATCGTACGTAGCGACCTCCGACTGAAGCGTGCCTGGGACCGTCTCGACCTGCTCTATGAGGAGACCGAGAACCTCTTCAAGCGTGTGAAGGTGAGCAAGGAGCTTTGCGAGCTTCGCAACATGATCAACGTAGGTTATCTCATCACTCGCATGGCTATCGAGCGCAAGGAGAGCCGTGGTCTCCACTACACCATCGACTATCCTGTTCACGCTTACGACAAGAAATAAAGTTTTTCATCTAGGCACAGTTATCTAGAAATATACTAGGCACGGATTACAGCATCATGTAGTCCGTGCCTTATTTTTTATTCCATGGTAATAAAGACAGCCTCCCCTCGGTCTCTCGCTTCCACAAACTTCTGCATGAAGCGATGCATCCAGATGCGGGAGTTCACCACCATTCCCACCTTTCGGTTTTCGCCGAGCAAGATGCAGCCCTGCGTGTCCTTGGCGGTATTGCCCGAATGGATGCGAACGCCTGAGAAGCTCGGCACACCAAAGAGCAGCGGCAACCACTTCTTGAAGCGGATGGACTTCGTCACCAGGAGCGGATAACGCCCCTCTGGTATGGCAGTCTTGCCAGCCATCTTCTGCGCCTTCTTGCCCGACACCCTGCCGATGCGCTCGTTCTCCTCCTCAGGAGCCAGTTTCACGCCGAGCAGATTTCTCCACGTCGGCTCCAGGGTATCGCAGAAGTACTCTTCACCGATAAAAAGTTTCCCGATGGTGTTATCGCTCTTCTTGGCGATTCGTTTCAATATGATTTCCATAAATATCAACATTATTCTTTATGATGGTTTAAACTTCTTTTTCAACAAGCGCTAGATTTGTGTAGCAACCTTGTTGAAGCACTTTACTCTGAATCGAGTCTTGAGACGTTCAAATTCTGCTACGTCCCACATTCTCTTGGCGAGGTCGTGGATGAACTTGCGTCCACGCTCCGTCCATACGAGGTAGGTACGAGTATAGACCTGCCCAGCTTCATGCTTCGCTCTGCATCACCTATCGGAACCTGTAAGTCGAATGCCTTCACACCGCTTTTCGTGCGACTCTTGGCAAGTCCCATGTGAGCATACTCGGCGTAGAGCATGTACTGACCGCTCTGGTAGTATTCTCCAAGGAAACAATGACTTTGTCTCTCTCGGCGATTGCCTCCTCCAAGACCTTTTGGAAGCGAGCCTTGATTTGCTCAGGAGTCTCGTCGGGGTTGATGTGGAAGTAGCCTCCATTCTTTCTGATGGCAGGCAGCACTTCCGATGTCACCCAGTGCTTGAATCGCTGCGCGCTTTCGAGTTTCGAACCGAAGACGAGGGAATAGACACCGCTCTCTTGTACCCCAACGCATCACACACGTCTTTGCCGCAGAAGAATGGCTCACCATTCTTATCCGTCATCGTGCGCATACGACCGAACTCAAGACTATAGAATTCCTTGACGTTCATGTCGTCAGTTGCTGCATTCTTGGCAGCAGCACCATTCTGAATCTGTCGAAGACTAGCGAAGTCTTCTTCATGTCCATCGCCTTGTTGTAGGCGGAGCGCCTGGGGCTTCACGTGCCAGAGCGTACCGAAGAGTTGCCACTTGTCCTTGAGGGCGAAGCGGGAGGAAAGTTCCTCCACCAGGATGCCCCTCTCCGACCAAGTCATAACGATGGGCTGATAGTCGGCATCCATCAAGTGATGGTCCACCAACTTCTGCAATGCAGCCAGACACTCGGCTCTGTTGAGCGCCTCTGGCAAGACTATGCCATTGGACATATCGGCTGTTTCCGACAAGCTGGAGTTCTTCTCGGCGACCCCACAATTCATGGTGTTCTGACCACCCAGGTTCACCTGGCAGTTGCTCAAACTGATTTGTCCCTTGGCAAGCATTTCTACGATTTTTTCGGATAAGTGATTATCTTCCATAATGATATATATTTAGAAAAAGATTGATAAATTCTCTTACAACACGATTGACAACGTCATGGGCGACAGGCATTTCGCAAGAGCGACGCAATGTATTCATCTCATCGCCTGTTGCTTTCGTCGGCAACTGCGCTCCATTCCTCGGCTGATACTCCACGCTCCGATGAGCCTGCTCCCTGGCAAACTCGCCGTTCACCTCGAAAGCCTTCCACTGGTATCGCAGGGCGATGTCGTAGAAGCACTGCTCCACCCTAGGACCATCCTCTGAGGGTTCGAGCATCAGGGCGAAGCTGTCCCAGAAGAAAAGCTCCATCGCCTCGTCTTGCCCACCATGGTCGCCGAAGTAGAAGGGAGTGCCATTGACCATCACCCTGCAACCGATGCCATCGGGCGGAGCCACCAGGCTGTCGATATGCCATCGGAGGTACATCGACTCATGGATGTTGCGAAACACCGCCGCATTGCCGTTTTCCGCCTCGGCAAAGAATGCCCAGGCTAAGCTCACGGCGAGCAACTTTTGCTCTCGGCTGCAAAACTTGCGCAGCGAGATGTACTTCAAGGAGAGACGCTGGATGAGCTGGCAGGTGTGTTCGCCCGTCTGCTGCAAGATGTCGTCTAGGGAGGTAAAGAGATACCTAATGTTTACGGTTTGACTCATGTCTGATTTTGTTTAGAAAATGATAACTGTCCGCTTGATATAGCGTGTATTGTGGTTGTCTGGAAGAGCATCTTCTGCGACGCCCCTAGTATTTTCCATTCTACGCTTGCAAAAGTAATAAATATTTCGCAAGGTCGCAAGTATTTTAACAATTATAACAATTGGAGACGATGATGGCTAAAATGAAACAAGCAAGAGAATTGGGGCGATATATTTGCCCATTTTCTCTTGCTTGTCTTTATGTTATAGCCTCGAATAGATGAAGACAAGGCTTAGTTCTTCAAACGATTGATTTGCTCTTGGGTCAAGCCGGTGAAGGCGATGATTTGTGCATCAGGCAATCTTGCCATAAGCATTTTCTTGGCAACTTCTACCATTCCCTCAGCTTTACCTTCTGCAATACCTTCAACTCTTCCTTTCTTGATGCCATCTTGCATGCCGTCATCATAGCCCGTGCTGATGACGCTGCGCTGGTATGCCTCATTCATCTTATGGCGCTGATACACCAGCAACTCCTCCCTCGACAACTTGCGTACATCGAGACATTCCTTGGCATCTGCCAAGCCTGGGGCTGTGTCGCTGTCCTCTATCTCGCCCGTCTTCAAGAAACGAATCCACTCATCGAGATGTGTCTTCGCCACCTTGTCGAAGTTGTTGACGCACAGGAGGTAATACTCTGGGAAGATGTCGCCTGCCTCACGCTGTGACTTCTCGTCCTTCTCGAAGGTGTCGCCGAAGAACACCTCGCTCTGTCGGTTGGAGAGCTTCAAGATGTCGTGAGGGTCGTGCAAACCTTGGAACACGGTCTTGCCGTGATATACATAGTCCTTTGCCTGACCAAGGGTGAAATATACGATGTTGATAGAATACACCTTGCGCACCTTCTCGTAGTCTTCGCCCAGGTTGATGTAGTCGGTGATGGCCTTCGACACGCCGTAGAGGATGCGATGGAAGTAGGCCAGCTCACGGTTGTTTTGAATCTCGAAGATGTTGAGCTCGCCCTTCTCGCTCTCGGCGAGGATATCCACACGATTGAACTTGTCGTTTTCATCTTCTTGATTGGACTCGCTCTCCAGGAAGCGCACGATGGTGAACTTCTCGTTCAAGAGAGAAGTCATCAAGCCCTCCAGCACGGCATGGTTTGCCTTGTCGCGCAGCACTCGTTTCATCGCCCAATCAAAACTAATCAAATTTGTCATTTTCGCTTGATTTTTAATGTTAAACTTATATGATGGATTTCTCATCCGTAATGGACCTTTAAATCCGTTTCATTCCATGAATTTGCAAATCTGCTGCAAAAATACGATTTATTTCTCGGATTCGCAAGGAAAATGGGGAATAATTTTGGAAAACTGCAGTTGGAGAACGTAGTACGCCGCTAAGCATGGCTACACCTTGCTCGGTATGAGCAAGAAAGAGAGAGAGAATTTAATGATTAAATGAAATTTTGTCACACGTCACAGTTGTCACAGTTTTTATAAACTATGGATATAGAGAGAAAGCTATCTCAGTTCAGAATCTCAGTTTTTTTTCAAAGTGTTATCAAGGTGATATCAAAAAGCAATTAGCTGGCTTCCACAAAAACGCAATAGGGTATGTCCAAAGCGGACACACCCTATTTTGTATTTTCAGCAAAACTCCCCCACTACCTCGTCAGCGAGAACTTGATGCTCAGACCGAAGTCTTGCGTCGTCGTCGGATAGCTGCTGCTCGAAAGCAATGGCGTGTTCGTCTGACGATCATAGTAGAAACTCATCGTGAGCAACTTGCTGAACGTGTAATCTGCCGAGAAACTCAGCTTCAAGGCATTGTTGCCACTGCTCGCACTGCTCACCATCGAGGCGATGTCTCTCACGATGGCTGCCTGCTTGCGGAAGCTGAAGTCGAGGCGCAAGTTGAGGTCGTGGTTGGTGCCATACGAACGATTGCGACTGCTTGACGAACTGCTGCTGGAGCCATTGTTGTTGGACGCATTCTTGCCCGAAGCCGAACCATTCTTGCCCTTCGACTTGACCACCTTGCGCTTGCCACCTCCGAAGAGGTTGAAGTCGTTCAGGCGATAGCCCAAGCCTACCACCCAGTCCTTGCTCACCGCCTCGTTGAGTTGGATGCTCGTCATGCTGAGGTTCAGCACGCGCGTCTGACGATACTCGCCCTTGAGGGTCATATTGTTGTTGAGCGTGACATCGAGACCGAGCAATGGCGAGAAGGACTCGTTGATGCTCACCTGGGAGATGTTGAACATGCTGCTAGGCGAAGGATTGCCCGTGGTGGCATCCTCCACGAAACCGAGACCGTTCATGTACTCCTGGAACGTGCTGTAGCTATTGTAGCTGCCCACGGCGAAGACACTCTTGTAGGAGTGGTTGATGTTCACACTCTTGAAGTGGTCACGGAACCAAGGCAACTTGCTCAGTCCGCTGTAGCGGATGGTCCAGTTAGGCAGCAGTCGGCTCAGAGCCGGGAAGAGCGAGAGCGACTTGCCACCCATGCTCGTATAGGTATTGAGGAAGGCTGGCACCATCACATCGGCACTGTATGGGTTGACCGGTGTGCGCTCGGCATCAAACTTGCCTCCTGCCAAGGCGGAACCAGCTGGATAGGTCATACCCTCGTACTGCTGTTCCACACGGCTGCGGAAGCCATCGAGCGAGGCGACAAACTTCTCGAATGTCTTGCTGCGATAACCACTGTTGGCGCTGCCCATTCCCTCGAAGGCGGTGTCCAGCGAGATAGTGGTCATCTGGAAGGTTCCGCTCTGCGTGGTAGGCGTGCCCTCATACATATATTGTATGCTCTTCTGCGTGGTCATCGTGCGAGAGGCATTGAGGTCTATCTTCAGGTTCTTCACTGGCTCCAGTGTCATGCGAATCTGCAGGTCCTCGGTCTTGCTCGTGGTGGCAGGGGTGGCGATGGAGTCGTTGAGCAGCAACCAGTCGTGCTCCCTAGCCTTGCTGATGTAGTTGTCGTTCACCATACCAAAGGCGAAGTCGAGACCTGGCGACATGATGCCCTGCTTGGTCTGTCCGAAGGCATCGCCGATGGTAGGCAGGAAGCCCGGAAGGGTAAGCTGATAGTTGTTGCGATAGCTGAAGCTGGCGTTGCGCACCATCATCGCCACACGGGTGATGGCTTGCATCGTCTTGTACCAGCCCTTGTCCTCCAGCGGCTCCTTGGCGAGCACGGTCACCTTGAGTTTGGTGAGGCTATCCACCTTGGAGGTGATGCGGATGGTATTGTTGTCGAGCGTCTTGTATTTCAGATGGAACGCCTTTCCGTCGGCGGTCTTGGCAGAGACGATCAAGCGCTTGCTGTTCTTGCCGTGCTTCACATCGACATACTTCTTCGCCTCGTCCTTCTTGGCAGAAGCCTCAGCATTAGCATTCTTCACTCTTCGTTCTTCACTCTTCACAGTATCGACTTTCGCCAAGATCGGCTTCAGCACAATTTCCTTCTCGAAAGCCTTCTTGTTGAGCGGCAGGTTCTTCTTCTGTTGCTGCGCCTTCTTGTTCTGCTTGCTCGTCCACTCCTTCTCAGCCTCATCAGGGTCCTTTCCAGCGTCGATGGCATCCTGGCGCACCTTGGCTAGCTCCTGCTTGCGCTTCTGCGCCTCCTTCTTGGCTTGGTCCTTCTCCTGCTTTTTCTTCTGAATCTGCGAGCGAGAAGGCTCCTTGTCGAACTTTTGGTTCACCTTCTTCAGGAAAGGCACGTGGTTGTAGAGCTTCACGAGATTGAACGTACCATTGATGTTCAGACTGCGGTTGGTGTTGATGGTGTTGCCATACGATACACCGTCCTCGTCCTCCGTGCCACGCTCCCACGAATAGGTGGCGTTGTAGTTGGCATCGGCATTGATCCAGTCGAAGGCTGGCAAGAGGTTGAGCGGCAACTGATAGGAAGCCGTAAAAGTCTGGTTGTAGTCGAGCGGCGCACCCCAGTGCTTGATGCTCGTCCACACGGAGTCCTTCCAGGCATGATACTGGTCGGCATAGAGGTCCTTGTTCACTGGCGTGTAAGGCTCCTCTATCTGGGCGTGGGTGGCACTCTGGAAGTTCATGTGCAGGTTCTTCGTCAAGTCCCAGCGCATCGAGAACTCTCTGTTCCACAAGAACTGTTCGCTGAACGAGAGCGGCAACTGCGAGTTCTCGGTCGATTCCATGTCTCGCTCCTGCAACTCATAGTAGTTGCGCGTCATCTCGGTGTTGAAGGTCACGTTCTGCGGCAACCAGTTCAGTCCGAATCGCTTCAGGATGTCGAGCCACTTGCTCTTGTTCTTCAGCTTCTTGAAAGGCTCCCAAGCCTTATACACCGGTGTCCACGAGTAGTCGAGCGAACCACGCCAGTTGTCCTCGTTCTCATACACGGTGGTCTCTCCCTGCGTATGCTGGTGGGAGTGACTGTAGGAGAAGGAGAAGTTGGCAGGGTCGTAAGGCATCGGATGGCGCTTGGTGGCAATGCCGACACGAGCGTTGGAGATGGAGAAGTTGGTGTTGGTCACCTTCGTCACGGTGATGTTCTCGATGGAGTCGCGCTCGTGCTTCGAGCCAGCTGCGTCGAGAGCGTCCTTCAGCTCCATGTCGGTGTCGAGCGGATTGTACTTAGGAGAGGTCTTCTCCTTGGTCACGCTATAATATAAAGGTATGCTCACCTTCGCCTTGTCAGGGAAGAATTTTCCTAGCTCCAAGCTGGTGGTCACGCTGTAGGTGCCGTAGCTGTCGGTGCTGCGGCTCGCCACCTTGTCCTCCAGTCCGCCGAATCCCTCGCTGGTATAGCGACCCGTGGCATTCACGCTACCGAAGTCGGAGAGTTGCACGTTCAGATTGCCGTTGGCAGCCCATCCACCCTTGTTGTTGTGCTCCAGCAAGCGAAGCTCGTTCACCCACACCTCGCCGCTCTTCACCTCGCCTGAGTTGTTGCGCACGCCGATCATCATCGTCTTCACCTCGCCCAGGGTAGGGTTACCCACGAGCGTCAACTTGTTGTTAGGGTGACTGCTGTCGTAGGCGGTATAAGGCTGCGAGTAGGAAGCCATGCCCATCGCCTTCGCCTTGTTGCGCTCCTTCTTGAGGGCGGTGAAGACGGAGAGCGGCACGTCGAGCATGTTGTCCTCAGGCCATACCGCCTTGCAGTCTTCGAGCGAACGGCGATTGTACTTGCCTTCCGGTGTCAACTTGAGCGGTATCTCATACTCATAGTAGTTGTTCTTGTAGTCGCTACCCAAGCGGATGAACACAGCCAGCTGGTTGTCTTGCAGCTCGGTGGTGTTCTGTGCCAAGGCATTGGCATGGGTAAACATCTGTATGCGCTTGTACTGGCGCAAGTCGAGGGTGGTGTTCTTATACACTGCCTTCGCCTCGCCCGTATTCATGTTCTTCACCACGAGACTCAAAGCCTGCTCGTTGTCCTCCACGAGCTGTGCCTGCGATGGGTCCTGACCACGTCGGATGCCTGGAGGCAAGACGTAGTTGACTGGCTCCTTCTCGGCATTCTCCTCGATGCTCACGGCACTCGCCTCCAAGGTTCCGCCATTGGCAGCGCTGAGCGGCTGGTCGTAGGTACGCCAGGTGCCACGCACGAGGTCGAGCGTACCGAAGCGCATGATGATAGGCTTCTCGAAGTTGGTGAGGAACATGCGCATGAAGCGGATGCTGGAGAAGTCGTTGATATTGCCCACCTTCGACTCATACTGATCCACTGGGATGCGGAACTGGTACCACGTCACGGTCTCCTTGTTGCCGTTCGGCAAGCTCGGGGTGTATTCTCGCTTGTCCACGATATAGTTCTTGCCCACCACGAAGTCCTCAGGGCGCACGCTCACGTGGTACTGGAAGTACTTCTCATACTCATTGAGCGTATAGTCTTGGTTGATGTCCTCCACGTCGGGCGTTGACTTGTAGGAGGTATCGTATCTCTCCGTGCGGCTGTCGCTGTCGGGCGAGTTGCCTTGCGGATTGTTGATATACTTGTAGCGGAGGAGGATAGGCGCTTGCTGCTGGTCCCAGTCGGTGCCACGATAGTAGTGGTAGTCGTCGTGGGCTGGGTCGGCAAAGATGCTGTCGAAGACGGCTTGGTTCACCTTGCCTTGTATCTGGTCGAGATAGGCAGAGCGATAGAACTCTTGCTCCTCGGCATCGGTGAGACCATTGAAGCCGACATCCTGCAAGGCACGGCTGCCACTGGTGGTGGCGAAGGCATAGGTCACGGTGCTCTGAGTAGGTATCTTGCCCCACTGGGTGTAGGTGAAGCTGTTGCTGCCATCCACTGGCATGCCGCTCTCATAGAACTTCTTGCCGTCTCTGAGGATGTCCTCGCTCACCTCGCCCAGGTTGATGTAGAAGTCGCCGCCATAGCGATTGGCATCGGGCTGCTGACTGCTATAGATGAATGGGTCGAGGAGCCAGAACTCGATGTACTCCACGTTGGCTTGCTCGAAGTCGTTGGTGTCGAGTCGGCGCATCATGCCACCCCAGTGCTTCAGAGGGTTCGCCAGGGTTCCGTCCTGCTGCAGGTCGTTGACATTGAAGTTGTACGGACCACGCTCGTTAGGATAGTAGGCGATGTTCATGGCGTTCACCGTGCTCGTCTCTGTGCTGTAGGTCTGAGTCTGGCGCAATGGGAAGAGCTCTCTCATATAGACCGCTCTCACGTAGTGGTTGCTCAACTGGTTGTAGTCGCCCTTGATGTGTCCTGGCGTGAGCGTGCTTCCCTTGCGATTGAAGAGAGGGTCGATGGTGTACCATGCCATCTGGCTACGGTTGAATCCACTCGTCAGCCCCGTCTTGTCCTTGTTCTCAGGGAACATGGATGGCACGCTGGAGAGAATCCACGAGGTAGGTGTTATCACGTCGATGCTGGTCTTGGTGCTCTCGAAGTCGTCGAGGTAGGAGGCGTTGTCTTGCGTGCCGCCCGCCTGTCCGGCTATCAACTGAGCGAACTCGCCCGTGAAGGAGATGTGGGAAGGCTGCGTGAGGTGCAGGAATGGTATCTTGTCGAGCACATTGGTGAGCCACTGGCTCTCCTTCTTCCAGTTCACGTTGATGCCCCAGAGGGTGTTGTTGAGAGGCTCGTCGCCCATCGACACCTTGGTGAGCAGAGGCTGCTCGCTCAGGTGCTGGAAGGTACCGCTCAGCTGGAAGTTCTTCGAGAAGTCGTACTCCCAGTTGAGACCGAACATGGTCTTTCTCGTCATGCCATAGTCGGTGTTGCTCTCCAGCGACACGTTGACCGGCGTTCCGGCATCGATGATGCTCTGGTTGAGGATGGTCACCTCGCCAGCATTGTAATCCACCGAGTAGTCGGAGCCTTCGCTCAGCGTGACACCACCAGCCGTCACCACCACGGAACCCTGCGGCACATTGACCGCTCCGAGCGAGATGACATTGGCAGAGGAGCCTTTGAATTGTCCCACCAAGAGGTACTTGTTCTTCTCGGCTATCTGCTTCGCCACCGTCTTGGTGCTGTCGTAGAGTTCGGTGAAGGCGTAGCTTCGGGCTTTCTCATCATCGATGCCCTTTCCCTTCAAATACTGGTAGATATAGCTTCCGAATGGCTCCACCTTCGGGATGAAGACGCTACCACCCGACACGGTGTAGCCCTCCACATAGTCGAAGTAGCCATTGCTGTGGGCATTGTTGTTGTTGTCGAGTCGGTCGGCACCGAGCACCTTGATGAGCGGTGTCTGCTTCACCTCCTTCTCAGGGATGTAGGTGAGATAGACGCCAGTGGTATCGCTCTGGAACTTGACGTCGAGTCGGAACTTCTCCTTCTCCACCTGCGAGGCGAGGTTATAGACGTTCTTCATCATCAAGTCCCAGTTGCCCTGCTGCGGATTGTTGCTCGTGTTCTTGAGCGACTTCACGAAGAGGCACTGCTTGGTGTCGGTGATGTCGCTGGCGAACTCGCCCACCTGGTAGGTCACTCCGCCATAGGTGTATTCGTAAGCCACGGCAAGCACCTGGTCGGTCTGCAACTGGGTTCGCAGCGAGACATATCCCATGGCTGAGTTCACGGTGTATTCGGAGGAGTTGAGGAGGCGTGCGCTCTCCAGTTTCTCGAAGTCATCGCCGCCCACGAGTCCCGCTCCCTCCAAGGTGGAGGAAGTCTGGTTCACGTCACGAGCCGAGGCATACTGGCTCACCATGGCATCATACTCGGTGTTGGCTCTGTTGGATGGCACGGTACCGCCAGCCGTCCACATCGGGTTGGAGAGTTTCTCGGTCTCGCCCAGGTCGGTGAGCGCCACGATGTTGCGAGTGTTGTCGGTGGAACCGGTCTTGTTGGTCACCCAAATCTCCACACGGTTGATGGTGATGCCGGTGGTGAGGTTAGGCAACTTCTGCATCCATCCATCGTATCGGTTTCTGAAATATCTGGAGAGGAAGAAGTGCTTGTTCTCCTCATAGTCTGCCACGTTCTTCTCGAAAGGCGTGAGCTGCACGCCGCCCTTGGAGGAGACGCTCTTGGAGGATGACTTCTTCTGCGAGATGACGGTCTGCAACTTGAGCTTGCCAAACTGCATGTCGGTACGGATTCCGAAGAGGCTGCTGGCTCCTCGTATCAAGGAGGAGTTGGCTGGGAACGACACGTTACCCGCCTCCACGAGCTTGATAATCTCGTCTTCCTTGCCATCATACTTCAACTTCATGTTCTGGGCATCGTAGTCGAAGGTGGCATCGGTGTTGTAGTTGAGGTTCAAGTTCATCTTGTCGCCCACACGTCCGTTCACGTTGAGGTTGATTTTCTCATCGAAGTCCATCATCGTGGTCTTTCGGTTGCGGATAGGCAGCGAAGGGTTGTCGATGCTCTTGGTCTTCACGCCAAACTTGAGTTCGGCGGAGCCTTGCGTCTTGACACGGATGCCGCCCGGACCAAAGATTTTCTCGGCAGGTCCGAGGTCGAAGTGCATGTCGGTGAAGTCAAACTTCTCCTTGCCTTTCGCCTTGTATATCTCGTCGTTCTGCTTGCGGAAGTAGGCGTTGCGCTCCTGCATCTCGCTCCATGTGCGATACTCGGAAGGCGTCATCATGATAGGCGTGGAGAGCCACGTGTTGCCCATTCGATTGCCGATGACGTAGCGGTCGAGTGTATCGTTGTACTCCACCTGGTATCTCATGTTCTCAGGACGGTCTAGGTCGAGCGGACTCTGATAGAGGTCGGAGAGGATGATGGGCTGCGTGCGCTGGATAGGCCATCGAGGGTGCAAGAGACTATCGGGGATGCTGTCCTCGTCGGTGAAAATCGGTTGGGCGGTGATAGCGTTCTTGCCATTGGCGTTCTTGCCATTGGCATTTTTGCCAGAGGCATTGGCGCCCTTGCCAGCCGCCTGCTTTCCATCCGCTGAAACCTGCTGCGAGGAAGCGTTGCGCTGTCTATTTCGGGTTCTGTTATCCTGTAGGTATGGCACAGCAATGGCATTACCAACAATAAAGATTGCCAGCAATGCCATTACCCAATAGCCATATTTATATTCTCGTCGTTTCAACATCTAAAATCTATTATTTGATTTGTTTCAAGGCGAGCTTGATTACTTCCTCGACTTTCAAGTCAGGCTGCGCCTTCAGAATCTCGACCACCACCTTGGCAGAAGGTGCAGGCGAGAAGCCGAGCATGGTGAGTGCGCTCACTGCCTCTTCCTTCACGTCGTTGTTGACCATCTCCACGTTGCCGCCATTGGCAGAGAGTTCGTCGGCGATGCCGAGCGTCACAATCTTGTCCTTTAGGTCGATGATGATGCGTTGCGCCGTCTTCAGTCCGATGCCCTTCACGCCCTTGAGCATCTTCTCGTTGCCAGACGAAATCACATTGCAGAGTTCGGCAGGCGAGAGCGAGGAGAGAATCATCCTCGCCGTGTTGGCACCCACGCCCGACACGGTGATGAGCTGTCGATAAAGCTCACGCTCTTGCTTGCTGGCAAATCCGAAGAGGGTGAAGGAGTCGTCTCTTCCACCAGCCACAAGCACCTCATGGACATAGAGCTTCACTTGGGCCTTGCCCTGTATGGCGGTATAAGTGTTGAGTGATATATTCAGTCCATACCCCACTCCATTCGTTTCGAGTACGGCCATGGTCGGAGTCAAGTCGGCGAGTTCGCCCTTGATGTATTCTATCATTTCTAAGTCTAAATTTGAATTAATGTCATGCTTTCCTGCCTCAATCGAGCAGTTTTTATTAAATATTTAATAAACGCAGAATAAGCAGCTTTATTGCAAGGAAGGGGAAATATCATAAAATTTCTCTATCCACCGCATGATGACCTCCACCACGTAGGCTTGCTCATCGGCAGTCAACGCCCTGCCCTTCGGGATATGGTGCCACTTCTCCAGGCAGCCACGGCAGCAGCAGGCGGTGGCGTGCTGGGCGATGAAGACGGGCGACGTACCATGACGCATCGGGGTCTGCCTGCCATCATTGGGAATGACGGCGGGAGCCAATCGCCTGGCGATGATCTGACGAGCATGCTCACGTATCGTCGCCATCCCCTTGTCGGCGATAATCGCCCGGTCCTTCTGATTCAGATAGAAACTGCTGCGAAAACGTGACTGGGAGAGACGCAAGAAGAGGGAGGCGACATCGGAAAACATCACCGAAGAGACCTCTCCCTCACTTGCCTCATCAGCCTTCGCTACCTTGGCATTCTCTTCCTTAGCGAAGGCATTTCCTTCCTCGGTAAAAGCATTTTCTTCCTCGCCTAAGCCGTTTTCTTCCTCCCCAAAATCCTCTGGAGCAAACAAGTCTAGCTCCACCACATTTTCATTCTTCGATGCCTTCTTCATTGTCTCTTATTTTTTATTACTTTTGCATATCTCGAAAACCACCACTTAATGATATAGCAGTACAAATTAATGATATAGCAGTACAAAAGTATAAAATTCCATGAAAACCAGCAAACTTTCTGACATATTTTTGTACCTTTGCACACAAATAGCAAACAACGGATTACAAACGAATAGCAAGCAACAGATTACAAGCAAATAGCAAACAAAAGCTTACAAGCAAATCTTGATTTAAAGAAGGAGAAATACAAGACATGAACATAAAGACTTTACGACTCGGACTGCAGAAATGGCTCAGAAGGATGAAATGGGTGGAGCAGAGAAAATGCCTCAGGCGACTGAAATGGAGACACTGGGTGCTGATTGCCCTGCTCCTGCTCATCACACTCACCAAGACGATACCGACATGGGGCATCATATACACCTTCTTCGTCTATCCCCTCATCGGGATGGCACTCTCCCACCTGTCGGGTTGGATTCCCTTTGCCGTCGGCGACCTCTTCATCGCCCTCAGCATCGCCTGGGTCATCCTCTACCCCATCTACCACCTCTGCATCCGAAAAACGCTCGTAAGGAAAGAAATCATCAAAAAAGGGATTGACGGAAAAGGAATCGTTGGGAAAGAAAAGAAAGTTAGATTCTTGAAAAAGCGAGTGGTATTCGGAAGAGTGGCAGAATACCTGCTTTGGGTATATGCCTGGTTCTACATCGCCTGGGGATTGAACTACTCCCAGCCGAATATCTATGATAGAACAGGAATGAAGCCAGTGAAAGTAAGCGAAGCTAAATTCAAGGCATTCGCCTATCAATATGCCGACAGCCTTAACGCTTTAAGCATTTCTGAAAAGAGTTTTTTCTCTGATAGCATCGCAGATGATGGTTTGAAAAATCGGGTATGGGATGCTATTCTGAAGGAATATAATAAAATAGGTTATAAGGAAGGTATCAATGCGCCTTTCAACCAGCATCCTCATGCCAAGACGATGGTATTCACACCCATCAGTTCGATGTCGGGCGTTACCGGAAGCATGGGGCCTTTCTTCTGCGAATTCACCCTAAACGGCGATATTCTCCCCCACGATTATCCAGCCACCTACGCCCACGAGTTTGCCCATTTTTTGGGTGTTGCCAACGAGGGTGAGGCGAATTTCTACAGTTACATCGTGTGCACCGCATCGGCGGATAAGCAGGTGAGATTCAGCGGCTATTACCACATTTTCTTCCATGTATTGAACAATGTCTTTGATATTCTTGGCGAAAAGGAAGGAGAAAGATTCCTGAAATACATCCGTCCCGAGATAATCCAACTGGCAAAGAGCGACCGCCACTACTGGCTCAGCAAGCGATGCAAGGCTTTGGATGCCGCCCAGGATTTCATCTTCGATTTCTACCTCAAGGGCAACCATGTGGCAGAAGGCAGAAAGAGCTATTCAGGTGTCATCGGATTGATTCTGGCATGGAATGAAAAGAAAGAATAGTGGGGAAAATTAAGCTGAGGATTATCTTTTTTTCAGTTCATTTTCTCCTAAAAAAGCGGGTTCATAATCTTCTATTTATCGATTTTATTCGGCGACAGCGAATAGTATTGCGCCATTTTATTCGCTGCCACCGAATAAAAAATGTCTTTTAATTTTGTAGTATCAAATAAAATTCGTACTTTTGCCACAAAAAGTAAGTATATGGAAAAGGAATTGTTTCGAGCGATAATAGCTGAGAGCCAAGAATATATAGGTCGTATTCATTTGGTACAACGTCCTCTAAACTTAGAGGAATATGGCAATTATGTGTTTGTAGGAGTAAGACAAGCAGGAAAATCCTATTTGCTATACCAGAGAATACAGCAATTGCTGGCAAATGGAGTTGATATAGAAGATATCGTGTATATCAACTTTGACGATGAACGTTTGCAAGGAATGTCGGTAACAGACTTAGATTTCATATTGCAAGCCTAACATAGCATGTATGAAGGCCAACCCATCTTCTTCTTTGATGAGATACAGAATGTTGAAGGGTGGGCGAACTTTGCACGCCGTCTAGCCAACCAAAAATATCGTGTCTATATAACTGGCAGCAATGCCAAGATGCTGAGTCGTGACATAGAGACTGTATTGGGAGGAAGATACCTGGATAACTGCGTGTTTCCATATAGCTTTTCTGAATATCTGAAAGCTGTTGGAGTCTTGCATTCAAAGAATTGGCAATATGGCCGAAAAGCAAATGAACTGCAGCGCCATTTCCGAACTTACTTTGATTGGGGTGGTTTCCCTGAGCTTGTGCATTTTCAAGAAAAGAGAATATGGCTCAACAGCTTATATAATCGTATTTTCTTTAATGATCTGGTGGTTCGGCACAAAATAAAGAACGAGAATGCCTTACGCCTTTGTGTAAGAAGATTGGCAGAAAGCGTGAAACAGCCATGCTCCTTGAATCGTTTGAGCAATCTGATAAAAGCAACCGGTACTCCATGTAGCCCATCAACGGTAATGGAGTATGTTCGCTATCTGCAAGAATCATGTTTGTTGATTTCTATAGACAATTATGTCTCCAAGTTCGTAGAGAAAGAAACAATTAAAAAACATTATTTTGTAGATAATGGGCTGCTGCATCTCTTCATCAACAATCCGAACACCTCTTTACTAGAGAACCTTTGCGCAATTACATTATATAAGAAATACGCCAAGGGCTTATACTATTATAATAGAAACATAGAGGTTGATTTCTATGTGCCGGATGAGGGGATAGCTGTTCAGGCGAGCTATCAGATGAGCGACGGGGAAACCATAGAGCGAGAAGTGAAAGCATTAGTAGCCTTGCATGGTTTGCATCCTCTGAAGAGAGCTATGATAATTACCTATGAGGATGAAGGGGAGATTGTGCGTGATGGACTCAGAATAGAAATAAGACCTGCATGGAAATGGGTATTGGAAGGTTTGTAGAATATAAAGAACAGAGTTTTATTCGACCATACAGATTGAAACTATTTCTATTTCAAAACATGACAGTATATACGAGGAATTATCATACAAGTTATTATATATAAGGAGATAAGAAGATGAAAGAAATATTGATAGTAAGCATCGGCAGCTTCTTCGGGGGCGGCATGAGATATTGGATTTCCAAGATGGTGCAGTCGTGTAGCCTCATCGCCTTTCCTTTCGGCACGATGACAGTGAATGTATTGGGCTGCCTCATCATCGGATTCCTCTCCGGCTTGAACTGGAATGGCGGGGGATGGATGTCACCTTCCACCAAACTGCTCCTCACCACTGGGTTCTGCGGTGGTTTCACCACCTTCTCCACCTTCATGAACGAGGGTTCGGCACTGATGAAAGATGAGCATTACACCTATATGATGCTCTATCTCTTCGGCAGTCTCGCCCTCGGTCTCATCGCCGTGCTCTCCGGACATCAACTGGCGAAATGGGTATAAATGATGAAAATCACACCTTTTTCATTATTTTATATCTTCAAATAGACGGAAATAGAAATATTCTTTGTATTTTTGTGCCCATGAATTCATTAGATACCAACAACATCAAGTGGAGTGAGAACGTCATCATTGCTGATGCCGACTACATAGATAAGGTGGCTTTCAACCTTATCGTCAACTTCGAACGAATGATCAACCGACGCATCCAACCTGCCGACATGGCGCAATGGGCGGTGTGCATCGCCCTAGACGGTGGACTTCGTGAGGGTGAGCACGAGACGCAAGTGGTGCTCATCCATGACAAGCAGTCGATGGCAATGAAGAACTTCCGACCTTCCAACTACGAGAAAGACTTGAATGCCCAAGCCTTCAAGGACGAGAAACTGGGCGAGTTTGTCATCTCCTCCTACCCTACCGAAGAGAAAATGGTGGGCAAGGACGACTTCCTCATCGACGTGGCTCGTACCGTAAGCAACGCCAAGGAGGTGAAGCGAGTGATGATCATCCCCAACTCGGAGGATGGCGATGCCTACGACCGCTTGCGCGACATGCTCCGCAATGTGGATGACGAGAAGCGCATCACCCTCTTCGCCATGCAACCCCTGCCTGGCGGCAACTTCCGACAGGAAATCCTAGGCTATTCGCTGATGAATGCCCTCGGCATCTCGGCAGACGAGATTAAGTAAATATTATTAATTATACATTAAATAAAAAATGAGCAGAGTTTTAATGATTGGCGCAGGTGGCGTGGCTACCGTAGCAGCCTTCAAAATCGTACAGAACCAGGACGTGTTCACTGAGTTCATGATTGCCAGCCGACGCAAGGAGAAATGCGACAAGCTGGTGAAGTCTATCCACGACAAGGGATATAAGATGGACATCCAGACGGCAGAGGTTGACGCCGACGACGTGGAGCAGTTGAAGGCACTCTTCAATAGTTATCAGCCTGAGCTGGTCATCAACCTCGCATTGCCATACCAAGACCTCACCATCATGGACGCTTGCTTGGCTTGTGGATGCAACTATATGGACACCGCCAACTATGAGCCTAAGGACGAGGCTCACTTCGAGTACTCTTGGCAGTGGGCATACAAGGACAAGTTTGAGAAGGCTGGTCTCTGCGCCATCCTCGGTTGTGGTTTCGACCCAGGCGTATCTGGCATCTTCACCGCATACGCTGCCAAGCATCACTTCGATGAGATTGAGGTGCTCGACATCGTCGATTGCAACGCCGGCAACCACCACAAGGCTTTCGCTACCAACTTCAACCCAGAGATCAACATCCGTGAGATTACCCAGAAGGGACTCTGGTACAAGGACGGCGAATGGATCGAGACCGACCCACTGTCTATCCACAAGCCTCTCACCTATCCTAACATCGGTCCTCGTGAGAGCTATCTGATGCACCACGAGGAGTTGGAGAGTTTGGTAAAGAACTATCCTACCATCAAGGAGGCTCGCTTCTGGATGACCTTCGGTCAGCAATACCTCACCTACCTCGACTGCATCCAAAACCTCGGCATGAGCCGCATCGACGAAATCGAATACGAGGCTCCATTGGCTGATGGTTCTGGCAAGACCGCCAAGGTGAAGATCGTGCCATTGCAGTTCTTGAAGGCTGTGTTGCCTAACCCACAAGACCTCGGTGAGAACTACGACGGTGAGACTTCCATCGGTTGCCGCATCCGTGGCAAGAAGGACGGCAAGGAGCATACCTATTATGTATATAACAACTGCAAGCACCAGGAGGCTTACAACGAGACCGGTATGCAGGGCGTAAGCTATACCACCGGTGTGCCAGCCATGATCGGTGCGATGATGTTCTTGAAGGGCATCTGGAAGAAGCCGGGCGTATGGAACGTAGAGGAATTCGACCCAGACCCATTCATGGAGCAACTCAACAAGCAGGGGTTGCCTTGGCACGAGGTGTTCGACGGAGACTTGGAAATTGATTAATAATCTTGAGATGTTAAGGATTTTAAGGGAACTCCCTTCAACTCCTTCACTCCTATAACTTCATAAAAAAATGGCGAAAAAAGAAGAAATGCAAGAGGGAACTTTGAATCCCAACGAGGGCAAGTTGAAAGCCCTCCAGGCAGCCATGGCGAAAATCGAGAAAGACTTCGGCAAAGGCTCTATCATGAAATTAGGTGACGAACACATCGAGAATATAGAGGTGATTCCTACGGGTAGCATCGCCCTCGACAATGCCCTGGGCGTAGGTGGCTATCCTAAGGGACGTATCATCGAAATTTATGGTCCTGAATCATCTGGTAAGACCACCTTGGCTATCCATGCCATCGCTGAGGCACAGAAGGCTGGCGGTATCGCTGCATTCATTGATGCAGAGCACGCCTTCGACCGTTTCTATGCAGAGAAACTCGGCGTGGATGTGGATAACTTGTGGATTTCCCAGCCAGACAATGGTGAGCAGGCACTCCAGATTGCCGACCAGTTGATTAGCTCTGCTGCCGTTGACATCGTGGTCGTTGACTCTGTGGCAGCCTTGACTCCTAAGAAGGAAATTGAGGGTGACATGGGTGACAACGTGGTAGGTCTGCAGGCTCGATTGATGAGCCAGGCACTCCGCAAGCTCACTTCCACCATCAGCAAGACCAATACCACCTGTATCTTCATCAACCAGTTGCGTGAGAAGATTGGTATCATGTTTGGCAACCCTGAGACAACTACCGGTGGTAATGCCTTGAAGTTTTATGCTTCCGTGCGTCTCGACATCCGCAAGGCTTCTGCCATCAAGGACGGTGACGACGTGGTAGGCAACTTGGTAAGAGTGAAGGTGGTCAAGAACAAGGTGGCTCCTCCATTCCGCAAGGCTGAGTTTGAGATTACCTTCGGTGAGGGTATCAGCAAGATTGGCGAGATCGTGGATTTGGGCGTTGAGCACAACATCATCCAGAAGAGCGGTAGCTGGTTCAGCTATAACGGCTCCAAGCTCGGTCAAGGTCGTGATGCCGCCAAGGCTTTGCTGAAAGACAACCCAGAGTTGGCTGAGGAAATCGAGGCAAAGGTACGTGAGGCGATTGCCGAGAAGAATCAGAAGTAAAGATATGTCATAATATCCATAAGAGAGACTTGTCCATTAAATTGGGCAAGTCTCTCTTTTATTTCCATACGCATCATTTCACAAACAACGCCTAGACTCTTGAAGAAAAAGTATAGGAGCGAAGGGAGATACATATTGTCTTACTACAGAAAAAGTGTACACCATTTTAACTTAAAAAAGTAAAATGGAAA
>OMGV01000291.1_pt1 | contig 36100 bp, 31 predicted proteins | sample 1646111 | NCBI WGS metagenome assembly OMGV01 (sample SAMN05578590, study PRJEB25193) | human gut metagenome | biome: Human Microbiome; feature: human-associated habitat; material: feces | host: Homo sapiens | place: USA:Birmingham | reverse complement strand
CTCGGATACAAATCACCTGATGATCTATTCGAGAATGAGCTTGATAAGATTTATGTAGCTTGATTTTTTAAAAGTGTGCAACTTCTTATTGCAATTTAGGCTTTTTATCTTTTCCTACTTTCTAACATCTACTTTATTAGAAACACATTTTCTTTTTGCATACAAAAAAAATACCTGCTCCCAACGGAACAGGTATTTTTTGTAGAACTCTTTAGATTATTGTACGCTTTCTAAATGCTCTTCCTGCAATTCTTCATGCAGATTTGCCGGCTCATGGAGAAGTTGAATTTTTACACGTGTAATACGCATTTTATCAATTTCTTCAACCATAAATTCAGCCGCAGCAGTTTTCAGCTTCTGACCAACCTTAGGTGGATAATCAAGCTGTGCATAGACCCAACCGCCTATAGTATCGCAGTTTTCAGTATCTAGCTCCAACTCAAAATAATCATTAACATCTTCTAAAAGCATTTTACCATCAACAGAATAAGTCTTTTTACCTTTTTCTTCTACTTCTGGACGTTCTTCGTCAAATTCATCCTGAATTTCACCAACGATTTCTTCCAAAATATCTTCGACAGTAACCATACCAGCAGTACCGCCATATTCATCAATCAAGACAGCAATCTGACTACGGTGCTTTTGTAATGTTTTCAATAACTTGCTTAACGGTAAAGATTCCGGCACCAGCAGCACATCACGTGCCAATTCACGTAAATCGGGCTTTTCGCCGGAGTTTAAGACACGCAGTAAATCCTTAATGTGCAGGAAACCTATAATATGGTCTTTATCCTCCTCACAAATCGGATAACGTGTCAAGCGTTCGTCTAGAGCAGTTTTAATATTCTCCTCTAAAGAATCTTCCAGATACAGACAGATCATATCAGTACGTGGTACCATAATATCACTGGCACGTCGATCAGAAAAATCAAAAACATTATCTAGATAGGTCAGCTCTGTTTTATCAATATAACCATGCTTATGACTTTCTTCCATCAGAATACGGATTTCATCCTCATTATGCGCCTCTTCCGCTTCACTAGCAGCGTCAATACCCATACGGCGCAGAATCCAGTTCGCTATGTGGTTTAAGAACCATACAGCAGGATACATCAGCTTGTCAAACATTAGCAAAGGCCATGCTACGAACAGCACGATTTGCTCAGTCTTTTGGATAGATAATGATTTAGGCACTAATTCACCCATAACAATATGTAAAGCGGTGATAACAGAAAAGCCTAAAACAAAGGCCACGGTATGCTCCATTTGCGGAGAAAGATTTAAAATTTGAAAAATAGGATGTAGGATTTGTGCCACAGTAGGCTCACCGATCCAACCTAAGCCCAGAGAAGCAATAGTAATACCCAGCTGAGTTACGGACAAGAACGCATCCAGATGTTCGGTAACCTTTTTTGCATGTACAGCCTGCTTATTACCTTCTTTAATTAACGCATCAAGACGTGAAGGACGGACTTTCACGATGGAAAATTCCGAAGCCACGAAAAAACCATTCAAAAGTACTAAAAATAAAACAATTACAACGTTTAACAGGATTATAAGATAGTCCAAAAAAATCTGTTTCTTTATCAGTAGACAAAGAAAACAGGTTCACCTCCATATATAAATATATTTTCTTTATTTTACCATAGCTTTAGTAATTTTCAAAATAATATTTTATTAAAGGCTCAAAATTAATAAATATTTTACTTATCTCATTAACAGCGATAATGAACCTTTGAAAATAATTTTATACAATAAAAAAGACTTCCCACTCAAGGAAGTCTTAAATTACAATTGGTGGCGGCGCACGGATTCGAACCGCGGACACTGCGGGTATGAACCGCATGCTCTAGCCAACTGAGCTACGCCGCCAAAAAAATGGAGCTGATGACCAGGATTGAACTGGTGACCTTATCCTTACCAAGGATACGCTCTGCCGACTGAGCTACATCAGCATATTAAGTTGGTTGCGGGGGGCGGACTTGAACCACCGACCTTCGGGTTATGAGCCCGACGAGCTACCAACTGCTCCACCCCGCGATGATAAGTTGGTGGATGGGGTTGGATTCGAACCAACGAAGCGAAACGCGGCAGATTTACAGTCTGCTCCCTTTAGCCACTCGGGAACCCATCCATAGGCAACAAATATATTATAGTCGATATATGCCTATTTTGTCAACACTTTTCTTAAATTTTTTTAAATTTTTCTGCGTAAAGCTTCAAACATCACAATACCGGCAGCCATAGCTACATTTAAGGATTCTGCCCGACCGGCCATCGGTATATAAACACGCTTATCAGCAGCCTGCAGTAAGGTATCACTGACTCCATTAGCTTCATTACCCATTACGAAAGCAAGACGGCCATTTAAATCAGCCTTATACAGATTATCAGCACCATCTAAACAGGTTACTAAAAGTTCATAACCGGCATTTTTAGCATTCTTAATAAAGTCACCTTCATCAAGACCGGCAATAACAGGCAGATGGAATAAAGAACCCATGGAGGAACGCACTGTTTTCGGTGCGTAAATATCCACACAGCCTTTTAACAACACTAAGCCACCGATACCTGCTGCATCCGCAGTGCGCAGCATAGTACCTAAATTACCTGGATCGCCAATTCTGTCTAAAACCAGCAGCATTTTGCCACCTGTCAGTAGATTTTCCAAAGAATTGTTCTGCATACGACATACAGCAATAATACCTTGAGGTGTTTCGGTATCAGCAATTTTCTTCATGACATTCTCAGTGACACAGACCAATTTAATCTGCTGCTCTGCTGCTTTCTCTAGAACGCTACGGGTTCTGTCATCCTCTACAGCAGTATAAAAAATCGTTTCCACTGCAGAGTAGTTAACAGCTTCTTCAACAGTGCGTAATCCTTCTGCTAAGAACAAGCCCTTCTGCTGACGATATTTCTTTTGTTTCAATTCCGCAGCAGCCTTTACCAACGGGTTCTGTAAACCAGTTACTTCCATCAAAATTCTACTCCCATTCTCTTAACGCCTTCATGTGTACCTAAAATAATAATCTCATCCCCTGGCTGAAATACCTCATGTGCTTTCGGGTTAACCAAAGTATCCTTACCACGTTTAATAGCTACCACGTTAACATCGTAACGGCGGCGTAAATCTGCTTCAATCAAATTCTTACCGACAAATTCCAACGGGCAGGCCAAACTCATAACACTGATAGCACTGGACAATTCAATATAATCGACGATGCTGCTGGAAACTATGTTATGCGCTACACGTTCGCCCATATCCTTTTCTGCAAAAACTACTTTATCTGCACCTAATTTATTTAACATAGCTCCATGCAGCTCATTCATTGCCTTGCTGACAACCATGGGCACCCCCATTTCCTTCAGCAACATAGTACACATCATATTGCCCTCTACATTACCTATGGAAACAATAGCTACATCAATATCATCAATAGTTAAAGCTTGTAGCGTTCTTCTATCAGAAGCATCACCGCAAACTACATAAGTCAAATCACCGCTTGCTTCTTCAACTACATTTTCATCGCTATCTACAGCAAAAACATCATAGCCCATATTCTGTAAGGTTTTAGCAACGCTAATACCAAATAAGCCTAAGCCTGCTACCAAAAACTGTTTACGTTTATTATCTCTCATTATCTTACCTCTTTTAACCTATTAAAACATTTTCTGTCGGATAACGCAGTTTATCAATCTTCTTATTAAAGAAAGACATACTAAAGGTCAGAATACCGATTCTGCCTACATACATAGTCATAATCAGTACAAATTTACAAATGCTATTCCATTCAGTAGTAATACCAACACCCATGCCGACAGTACCCATAGCAGAAAATACTTCAAACATAATGAACTGGAAGGGCTGATTTTTATCATCAAAGACCATCAGTAGGAAAATCGCCAGACAAATCCATAAAAAGGCCAATAAAAATACGCTGGTTGCTTTACTGATTACAGAAGGTTCTAAACGACGATGGAAAATAACTACATCCTTTTTATCTCGTAAAAGTGCCGCAGTAGAAGCTACCAACACAGCAAAGGTAGTCGTCTTGATACCACCACCGGTAGAGGTTGAGGAAGCACCAATAAACATTAAAGCCATCATCAAAAATAAAGTAGCACTGCTTAAGCTAGCAATATCAATAGTATTAAAACCGGCAGTACGTAAAGAAATAGACTGAAACAAAGAAGCCATCAGCTGATGACCTACACTCATACCACCCAAGGTAGCCTCGTTATTATGCTCTAAAAGCCAAATCATCAGACCGCCGCCGAAAACTAACGTAGTATTTACGCACAATACTAGTTTAGTATGCAAGGAAAGCTTTCTCCATTTACGATTATGCAACACATCACCGATAACAGTAAAGCCTAAGCCACCTAACATAATCAACATCATGAAGCAAAAGTTAATAACAATATCGGCTCTCATGCTGACCAAGCTGGCAAAATTACCCATCAAATCAAAGCCTGCATTACAAAAGGCTGATACAGAATGCCAATAGCCCCAGTAAAAAGCACTTAAGCCCATGCTTTCATAAAAATAAAGTGCCATAACCGTACCAAAGAAAAATTCAATACACAAAGTATATTTGACAATATTCATGGTCATACGGATAACGCCTGAAGGATCATCCTGGTTAAGTGACTCCTGAATCAAAAGCCTGTGTTTAATATCAATACGCTTGCCCATACCGACGCTCAAAAGACTAGTAATAGTCATAATACCTAAACCGCCGATCTGAATAAGCAAAATGAGCACCGTCTGCCCGAAATACGTAAATCCTTTACCTGTATCCACAACAGCCAAACCGGTTACACAGGAAGCCGAAGTCGCTGTAAATAATGCATCAATAAAAGGCAGCCATTGACCATTAGTATTAGATATAGGCAGCATTAATAGCAGTGTTCCCGCACCTATAAACCACGCAAATGTTAAAGCGATAAACATGCTACGTTTAAGGTTCATCAGGAAACGCAAAATTCCTTTCATAAGCCTCTATAACTCCTTTACTTGCTTTTGAACTTTTTTCAAAAGTCAAAAGCTCTCCTATTATCTTTATTATACTAAAGTATATACATGAACGTCAATTTACAATATTTACACAAAAACAATAAAGGACTGTCGTACAAACGTACAACAGTCCTTTGATTATAAATTAGAATTAGAGAGCAGCTTTAGCAACTTCTACTAATTTAGCAAAAGCGTTCGGATCGAAGATAGCCATGTCAGCCAGAACTTTACGGTTCATAGCAATGCCAGCTTTGGTCAGACCGCAGATGAAACGGCTATAGCTCATACCGTTAGCACGGGTTGCAGCGTTGATACGAGCAATCCACAGACGACGGAATTCGCGTTTTTTAGCACGACGGTCACGACGAGCATAGGACAGAGCTTTCATTACCAGCTCGTTAGCTTTTCTGAATTGTTTGCTACGAGAACCATAGTAACCTTTAGCTAATTTTAAAATGTGTTTATGACGACGATGAGCAGTAACGCCCACTTTAACTCTTGCCATTGTTAATATCCTCCTTTAATCTCTTGCTGATGCTTATGCATACGGCAGCATTTTTGCTACATGTTCTTTATCAGTCTTATGAACCAGAGCTGCTTTACGCAGGTTTCTCTTACGTGCAGGAGATTTATGTTCGAGAATGTGGCTCTTAAAGTTTTTAAAATGTTTGAATTCACCAGAAGCGGTTTTCTTGAAGCGCTTTGCAGCAGCTCTACGGGTTTTCATTTTCGGCATGGTCAGTTCCTCCTCTATTTTTTAGCAGGTTTCGGCGCAACAATCATAATCATGTTTTTGCCTTCTAATTTTGGTACTCTTTCTACAACGGCAATATCTTTAAGCTGCTGTGCCATTTTATTCAGCAGCACTTCGCCAAGCTCAGGATGTGACAACTCACGACCGCGGAACATGATGGTAACTTTAACTTTGTCGCCATCTTCGAGGAAGCGAACTGCATTCTTGTACTTAACGTTGAAGTCATGATCTTCGATACCGGGACGCAGTTTAACTTCCTTGATGTCGAAGGTTTTTTGTTTTTTACGGGCTTCCTTTTCACGTTTTTGCTGCTCGTAACGATACTTGCCGTAATCCATAATTTTGCACACAGGCGGTTTTGCGGTAGGAGCAATTTCTACCAAGTCCAAATGTCTTTCAACTGCGGCTTGCAGTGCAGCACGGCTGGACATAATGCCGAGTGCTTCGCCATCATTGGTTATAACACGCACTTCACGTGCACGAATTTCTTCATTGATACGCAAGCTTTCTTTGCTAATAACAATTCACCTCCAAGAACACTAGGTAAGCTATCTGCTTACTCAAAAAAATAAATGCGGGCAGAACAAATCCACCCGCATAAAAAATCATATCCAACCCTGTCGAGTCTGTGCCGCAAGGTGAGAAGCGGGAGGCTTCTGCTTTGTTACTAAAATATAATACCATATACAGCACAGTATGTCAATGATTTTGTAATTTTTATTTTAGAAAATTAGTCTTTAGCCTTGGTGTCAACAGCTTCTTTTAGGATAGCTGCAAATTCATCAAAGCTCATAGCACCTAAATCACCTTTTGCACGATGACGCGGAGAAACAGTACCATTTTCCATATCGCGGTCACCTACAACCAGCATGTACGGAACTTTTTCCATTTGTGCTTCACGAATCTTCTTACCGATTTTTTCACTGCGTGCATCAACAGTTACACGATAACCGTTATCTTCCAGTTTATGCATCAAATCATAGCAGTAATCAGCAGCACGGTCAGTTACAGGCAGGAAACGAACTTGTTCCGGAGCAATCCATGTCGGCATAGCACCTGCATATTTTTCAATCAACAGTGCCAGAGTACGTTCGTAGCAGCCCATGGAGGTGCGGTGAATGATGTACGGCAGTTGTTTTTGACCGTTTTCATCAATATAATACATACCGAATTTTTCAGCCAGCAACATATCGATTTGGATAGTAATCAGAGTGTCTTCTTTACCAAATACGTTTTTGATTTGGATATCCAGTTTAGGACCATAGAAAGCAGCTTCATCGATACCTACTTTATAATCAATGCCCAAGTCGTCCAGAATGTTTTTCATAACGCCTTGTGCATGTTCCCATTGTTCTGCAGTACCTTCATATTTTTCAGTGTTATTCGGGTCCCATTGAGAGAAACGGAAGGAGCAGTCTTCCTTCAATCCCAAAGTTTCCATGCAGTAATTTGCCAGTTCGAAGCAGCCACGGAATTCATCTTCCAATTGGTCAGGACGAATAATCAGATGGCCTTCAGAAATGGTAAATTGACGAACACGGATCAAACCATGCATTTCGCCGGAATCTTCGTTACGGAACAAGGTGGAGGTTTCGCCTAAACGCATCGGCAGATCACGATAAGAACGTTGACGGTTCAGGAATACTTGATATTGGAACGGACAGGTCATAGGACGCAGAGCAAAGCATTCTTTTTCTTCGTCGTTAGGATCACCTAAAACGAACATGCCGTCAAGATAATGATCCCAGTGACCGGAAATACGATACAGATCACGTTTTGCCATTAACGGAGTTTTAGTCAGCAGATAGCCACGTTTTTGTTCGGTATCTTCAATCCAACGTTGCAGTAATTGAATAACACGAGCACCTTTCGGTAGCATAATAGGCAGACCTTGACCGATATAGTCAACAGTGGTGAAGTATTCCAGTTCACGACCCAGTTTGTTATGGTCACGTTTCAGAGCTTCAGCTTGTCGTTCCAGATAAGCATCCAATTCTTCTTTTTTCGGGAAAGCTACACCATAAATACGTTGCAGCATTTTACGGTTAGAATCGCCACGCCAGTAAGCACCGGTTGCAGAAGTCAGCTTAATAGCATTGCCTTTAATACGACCAGTAGAATCCAGGTGCGGACCTGCACATAAATCAGTAAAATCGCCTTGTTTGTAGAAGCTGATAACTGCATCTTCCGGCAGATCATTAATCAATTCTACTTTATAAGGTTCTTCTTTTTCTTCCATAAATTTAACAGCTTCTTCACGAGGCAGTTCAAAGCGTTCCAGTTTAATTTTTTCTTTGCAGATTTTACGCATTTCTGCTTCTAAAGCACTTAAATCTTCAGGAGTGAACGGAGTCGGAGTATCAAAATCATAATAGAAACCGTTGTCGATGCTAGGACCGATAGCCAGTTTTACTTCAGGATGTAATCTTTTCATTGCTTGCGCCAGAACATGGGAGCAAGTGTGCCAATAAGTTTTACGGTATTCCTCGTTTTCAAAAGTATACTTGTTTTCTTCAGACATTTTTTATTCCTCCTATAATGTATAGAACATGTGAGGAAGGGCAAAAAATAAACCCCAATCCCTCACAAAAGGGACGGAGTTATCCGCGGTTCCACCCTCATTGACCTATGTAAAACATAAGCCCACTCGGTATCGTTAACGCCGATAATACGGACTGGCATACTAGCTTGTGCGTTCCGCAGTCAGTTTGAAGGTGGTCGTCCATCGTTTTACCCTGCCGCTCTCAGCCAAGGCGACACTTTCTGTACGGAATATGGCGATGACATTTCCTTCGCATTACTTTTACATTCTTAATTTAATACTAATTATAGCACAACAATACTCCTTGTCAAGCAGAATACTAGAAAATTTGTAAAAAGAGTAGTATAATATACATGGTTTATTTTATTCATGCACTATAATTAATAGTATTATATAATTTATTTAAAATTCAAAAGAAAGAGGCGTTAGCAACATGGCAAAGAACTTTTCAATAACAAAAAAAGTAACCACTGCTATTTGTGCAGCTTGTTTACTTTTACCTATGTCAGCCCAGGCTAAACGCCTAACCATTCTCTATGTTCCACTAGATAATAGACCTGTCTGCTCCGCTTATGTAGAACAGACCATGGAGGCTGCCAATTGTAAAATAATCATGCCACCGGAAAAATATATCGCTAATAATGAACATAACGGCAATCCGGAGCAAATCTGGGAATGGCTTCAGAACAAGGCCCCTAAAGCAGATGCAGCAGTCATCAGCACCGATACCTTAATTTATGGCGGTCTTGTGGGCAGCCGTACCCACAATATTCCCAAAGCACAGCTTGACCAACGTTTAAAACGTTTATACGAATTAAAATATACCTTACCTATTAAATTATATGCTTTTTCTACAATTATGCGTACTCCTAGGGCCAGCAAAGGTCGTGTAGAACCTCCCTATTACAGTACTACGGGACCTAGTATTTTTGCTTACAGTCAATTGCTGGATAAAGAAAATCAAGGCAAGCTTTCGCCTGTTGAAAACTTAAAAAAGCAGGCTTTAGAACGTAATTTGCATAAGGACGAGCTAGGAGATTGGCTTGATCGCCGGCAAAAAAACCTTGATATCAACAAAGAGCTGACACGTATGGCTAGAACAGATAAATTTCATTATCTGGCTATCGGTAAGGACGATAACGCTCCTCTATCCGCCACACACATGGAATCAAGTGAGCTGTCACTCAGTACCTTTGATATGAGCCGCAATTTATTCCAGATTATTGATGGTGTTGATCAATTAGGCTTATTGCTAATGGCACGTGCATATAATGAAGCCACACAGCAAACACCTAGCATTTATCCACTGTACAGTGCAGGTGTCGGTGCAGGAACATTACCGCAATATAGTGATGCCCGTCTGCAGGATTCTGTTCCACAACAAATTATCGCCGCCGGAGCTGTACAAGCAGCATCTCCAGCTACTGCTGATTTAGTTTTAGCCTTAAATACACCACAGGATGGTATAGTAAAAGACTCTACGGCCGATGATAATCAATTTTTCTCTTCTGTAGCTAATAGAAATTTTGTTTCACAAATCAGGTTACAACTCAATGACGGCCATCATGTTTCCATAGCCGATATCAGTTATTCTAACGGTGCCGATAATGGTTTTATGGATATTTTAGCTAATAGCGGTGCTTTATCACGTATTGATGCTTATAATGGCTGGAACACTGCTGATAACGCTGTAGGCTACGCTATTGCTCAAGGACTTTTGGCAAAAAATATGTCGGATAAGGATAAAAAACAGCTCATCTGCCAACGATTAATCGACGATTGGTTCTATCAAAGTAATGCTCGTCGTTATGTTTCCGACGAATTATCTAAGCACAATCGTGAAGATATGAAATATGATTTAAACATCGCAGCAGAGCCTGTTTTAAAACAAGTAAGTCTTGATTGCCACACTTTAGCAGAAAAATATGATTTTACCAAAAACAGTAAGTTTTCTCTCTCTTTCCCCTGGGATCGTTTATTTGAAATAAACGTAAAAATAAAAAGTTAAATAAAGTTCAAAGAGCCTATCACAATTTGAAGTGATAGGCTCTTTTTGAGTAAAGGTCTTGAATTTTTATTTAGGAGTTTATTTGTTAAGTTATTTACCTGGGAAGAAAGGCCATACCATCGGGATTACAACCAAGGATACGATGAAAGCTACGATTACCAGACCGGTACCAGCTTTTACATAGTCCATGAATTTGTATCCGCCAGGGCCAAGTACCAAAGTGTTCGGAGGAGTACCTACCGGAGTTGCGAATGCACAAGATGCTGCAACAGCGATAGCCATCAGAACTGCTTTCGGGTCAGCGCCCAGTTGTTTGGAAATTGCGATACCAATCGGGCACAGCAGAGCTGCAGATGCAGTATTGGACATGAATTGGGTCAAGCCGCAGGACAGGATGAACAGGATTGCGGTTACAACCATCGGAGAAGGAGAACCACCCATCAGGCTTACGGTCCATTCTGCAATTAATTTACCAGCACCGGTTTTATCCATTGCTGCAGATACAGGCATCATACCAGCAAACAGGAAGATGGTTACCCAGTCGATAGAAGCATAAGCTTGTTTTTCAGTTAAGCAACCGGTCAGTACGCAAACCAGAGCACCGATGATTGCTGCCATTTCCAAAGTGATACCTTTAATACCCAGAGCCATAACCAGAACTACAGCAATCAGGATGACACCGGAAATGATCATTTTGTTTTTGGAAGAAGCGTTAGCTTCAATTTCTTGTTCAATTTCTTGATCAGCATCCAAATCTACTTTCGGCAGCAGATGTTTACCTAAGAACATCATGTAAAGCATACCAGCGATGGAAACAGGAATACCAATCCAAGCGAATTCGAAGAAACCGAAAGGTTGTAAACCAGCTGCAGTCATTGCACCAGTTGCAATGATGTTAGGCGGAGTACCAACCATGGTGATGATACCACCCCAACCGCAAGCGAATGCCAAAGGCATCAATTGACGGGATGCAGGGATTTTAGCTGCAGAGCAGATACCTAAAGCTACAGGCAGTAAGCACGCAGCGGTACCAGTGTTAGACAGTACGGAAGATAATACAGTACCAACTAACATTAAACCAAACATCAGACTGTTTTCGCCAGTGCCGCAAACGGATACTACTTTGTTACCAATAGCCTGCGCCAAACCAGTGTAGAACATGGAAGCGCCTACAACAAACATGCCGGCGAATAATACTACGGTGGAGTTAGACAAACCAGTAAAGATTTGACCTACAGGAATCAAACCTAACAAACCGCAGGCGATTGCACCGCCGGTTGCAGTAATTGCGAGAGGGATGAGTTCGGTTACAAAGAATAATGCAACTACTGCCAACAGAATTAAACATTTAATTGCTGGGGACATTAAAGAATCCTCCTTAAAAAAATTTATTTTATATAATGCTTTTACAAGCACAATATATAGAAAAAGCAAACTAAATATAAAAAAAGAATTAAATTTGTTTTATTTTTTATTATGATTTTTTGAAAGTGATGTGAAGATAATAACAAGAAAAAAGTTCCTTTTCTGTTGCCTACGCAACATATTTATTCCATTTTAGCAGCTAGAATTTTTTATCAAACAATAAAAAAAGTAGGTTTAAGCATAACTTATATGCATATAAACTATAGGTGATTAACATATATTTTATGCATTTTACAATCATCTTACTTATTTACCCTCTTTTTAATAAAGCAAAAAAAACTTCAACTTTTGTATATTAGCTTAAAATATTTTCTTTAGTTTTTTAAGTTTTGTTCAAAATAAAAAAATAAAGCCCATCGCTTAAAGCGACAGGCTTTATTGTACATCAAGGCTTTAAATTATTTACCAGGGAAGAAAGGCCATACCATCGGGATTACAACTAAGGATACGATGAAAGCTACGATTACCAGACCGGTACCAGCTTTTACATAGTCCATGAATTTGTATCCGCCAGGGCCAAGTACCAAAGTGTTCGGAGGAGTACCTACCGGAGTTGCGAATGCACAAGATGCTGCAACAGCGATAGCCATCAGAACTGCTTTCGGGTCAGCGCCCAGTTGTTTGGAAATTGCGATACCAATCGGGCACAGCAGAGCTGCAGATGCAGTATTGGACATGAATTGGGTCAAGCCGCAGGACAGGATGAACAGGATTGCGGTTACAACCATCGGAGAAGGAGAACCACCCATCAGGCTTACGGTCCATTCTGCAATTAATTTACCAGCACCGGTTTTATCCATTGCTGCAGATACAGGCATCATACCAGCAAACAGGAAGATGGTTACCCAGTCGATAGAAGCATAAGCTTGTTTTTCAGTTAAGCAACCGGTCAGTACGCAAACCAGAGCACCGATGATTGCTGCCATTTCCAAAGTGATACCTTTAATACCCAGAGCCATAACCAGAACTACAGCAATCAGGATGACACCGGAAATGATCATTTTGTTTTTGGAAGAAGCGTTAGCTTCAATTTCTTGTTCAATTTCTTGATCAGCATCCAAATCTACTTTCGGCAGCAGATGTTTACCTAAGAACATCATGTAAAGCATACCAGCGATGGAAACAGGAATACCAATCCAAGCGAATTCGAAGAAACCGAAAGGTTGTAAACCAGCTGCAGTCATTGCACCAGTTGCAATGATGTTAGGCGGAGTACCAACCATGGTGATGATACCACCCCAACCGCAAGCGAATGCCAAAGGCATCAATTGACGGGATGCAGGGATTTTAGCTGCAGAGCAGATACCTAAAGCTACAGGCAGTAAGCACGCAGCGGTACCAGTGTTAGACAGTACGGAAGATAATACAGTACCAACTAACATTAAACCAAACATCAGGCTGTTTTCGCCAGTGCCGCAAAGATGGACAACTTTGTTACCAATAGCCTGAGCTAAGCCGGTGTAGAACATTGCTGCACCAACTACGAACATACCAGCGAACAATACTACGGTGGAGTTAGACAAACCAGTAAATACTTGTTTTGCAGGAATCAAGCCTAACAGACCACAAGCAATTGCACCGCCGGTTGCAGTAATTGCCAAAGGAATAAGTTCGGTTACAAATAATAATGCAACTACTGCCAACAGAATTAAACATTTAATTGCTGGGGACATAATATGTTCCTCCTTTAAAAAATATTTATATACAATATCCAATGGGATATTATATAGCTGTTTAATTATATTTAGTTTTCAATGTGCTTTTATCTTTTTGATGGTTTTATAATAACACATTTTTTTGAAAGTTCTGTTGCTCTCGCAACACATTTTCTTGTCAATAATCAATAGTGCAATTTTACATACATTTTATATTTTTATTTTATATAATATTCTCTTTTTTAAAATATATCTTTTATTAATTTAAACCTATAAATAAGGCTTTTTTTTTCATTTTTGCTATTTTATTAAAGTTAATTTTACTTATTAAAGTACATGGATTTTTTATCACTTTCTTTATTTTTTTTATTGTTTTAGTACTAATTTGTCTAAAAATTCTCTCCAATAAGGTCTTGACATTCTATTATTCATAAACATACACGATAATAACTATATTTATACAATCAAGTAATAGTACCTGATAATAATACAAATTCTTAATTAAATGTTATAAAGAATTCTTTTTTGCCACAGCAAAAAAGGCCTGCCGTTAAACGACAAGCCTTAAACAATATTTTATTCTCTAGCTATTCTATTCCTTAACATTCGCCAAAAGCTCAAAAGTATTCTTATCAAAATTAATCAAGCCATCGGTACGCATTTTCGCTAACTCTCTAGTCAGAGCACTGCGATCAGCATCTAAATAGTTGGCTAAATCTGTTCTATTGAAAGGAATAGTAAATTTATTAGAATTATTATATTTCGCTTCCTGCTCTAAATATGCTAGAATTTTACTTCGCAAGGTCTTTTTACATAAAATCTCTGTTTTTTCAATTAGTCGTGTATTATTGTCTGCAAGAATAGAAACAATATTGCACATCAGGCGACGGCTGGCTTCACTGTTCCCACTTTCAAAAAGTACTTTACCTAATGGCAGCATTAAAACCTCGCTGTCACTAGCAGCAAAATAACTTACATTGCTTCGATCACCCAGCTTTCCTAAAAAGTTCTCCGCAAAAACTGAGCCTACACCTAAATTTGCAATAATGGACTTTTCACCCCAGATATCCTCTTTTATCATCTGGACTGTACCTTCCATAACCACACACAAGTTCTCTACACAATCACCTGCTAAATAAATATAATCAGATTTATGAAAATGTTTTATTAAAGCATGAAATTTTTGCAATACCTCGTTGATTTCATCACGAGCAAAACCGCTAAATAGCGGTAAATCAGCATAATTGGGAACATACATTTTTAAAGACATTTTATCACCACATTACATATATTTTAGATTATGAATAGATTATTGCTTAATTTTATTATGACAAATTAAATTATATATGTAAATATTTTGTAATTAAAGTAAGCATTATGTAAGTTTGTTGCACAGGCAACATACACTTGTGAACACACTATTAGTAAAATTAGTAGTAAAATATGTAAATTTTCTACTACTGGTACTAAAAATAATTGATATCACACTTATGTCATTAAGTAAATAAAGAAAGTCATTATTTTCTGAAAATTTGTTGCTTTAGCAACATCTGCACTAGGAAACTATAATATAATAAAGGCATAGCAAACAGAGACATTTGCTTGGGACATTATGTTATTGTTCCTTTCTTAACCGGTACATGTTGAGGGACTTGTACCGGTCTTTTTTGCTCTAGATAGCTTTATAGCGTTTCTGAGCATCGTATTACAAACTCAAATATAACTATAGCTATAAAGACTTTCAATGCTTCTAGCGGGCTGCCAAAGCCTTTTTAAACAGATAAAAACGCCGGTCCATACACAATACAGATCGGCGTTTTCATATACGTTTATTTAAACAAGTTTTTTATCTTATTCAAAAAGCTTTTTTCTTCCGGATTAATGTTATCCTTACTGATTTCCGCAAAAGCACGCAGAGCATCCTTCTGTTTATCATTCAGCTTAGTCGGTACAACAACCTTAATACGTACCAATTGGTCACCACGTAAACCGCCACGGAGGCTAGGAATACCTTTGCCTTTTAAGCGCAATACTTTACCAGGTTGAGTACCTTCAGGAATTTTCATAGTTACAGCACCGTCCAAAGTCGGAACTTTAACCTCTGCACCTAAAGATGCTTGAACAATGTTAATAGGAACTTCGCAGATAACAGTAGTACCATCACGGTCGAAGAATTTGTGTTGTTTTACGTACAGATATACGTATAAATCACCGCTCGGACCGCCCTTGGCACCTGCTTCACCCTCGCCGCTTACACGCAGTCTGGAGCCATTATCTACACCTGCAGGAATCTTAACCTTCAGCTTCTTGTTTTTCTTAACAGTGCCCTTGCCACGGCATTCCTTACACGGATTGCTTACAATCTTACCTTCGCCATGACATTTAGAGCAAGGACGCTCATTAACCATTTGACCAAACATGGTATTTTGAGTGAAACGGACATAACCTGTACCATGGCATTCAGGACAAGTTTCTACTTTGGAACCTGGCTCTGCACCATTGCCATGACAATGTTCACAAGTTTCGTCACGATATAAATTGATTTCTTTCTCTACACCAAAAGCAGCTTCTTCAAAAGAAATCTCTAAATCAAAACGTAAATCAGCACCACGTTGCGGACCTGCATTACTGCTACGGCTACCACGACCACCTTGTCCACCAAAGAACATATCAAAGATATCGTCCATACCGCTACCGCTGAAGCCACCGAAACCACCACCGAACGGATTGCCACCGGCACCGCCGCCAGCTTGAGCCTGCTCGAACATTTCAGGGCCTAATTGGTCATATTGTTGACGTTTAGTTTCATCGGACAAAACGCCATAGGCTTCGCCAGCCTCTTTGAATTTCTCCTCAGCTTCGGCATTGCCTTTATTACGGTCAGGATGATATTTCAGGGCCAGTTTACGGTATGCTTTTTTAATTTCGTCCTGGGTAGCAGTTTTAGATACTCCCAACACTTCATAATAATCTCTCTTAGCCAAAACAGGCGCCTCCCAATATCGTTTTAAATAAACTCAACTATGTAAATACATTGAAGGGATTTGCAACTTTAGGCAACGGAAAACTTTGCTTCAAAAGTATGCAAATCCCAATCAACACATTATAATCAAGTCTTGCAGTAAACCTGCTCTAAGCATAAGCTCAGTTCGATTTACTATTATTTTTTATCTTCGTCAACAACTTCAGCATCAACTACATCGTCATCTGCTTTTTTTGCACCTTGAGCAGCGTCTGCACCTGCAGCACCTTTTTGTGCTTCAGTTTCTTTGTACAGTTCAGCGCTCAATTCATATAACGGTTTAGTCAGAGCTTCAGTGTCAGCTTTAATTTTTTCTAAGTCTTCACCCTTCATGCTTTCTTTCAGGGTATCAACAGCAGCTTTAACTTTAGCAATCAAATCGTCTTTGCCTTTGCCTTCCATGTCTTTCATGGTTTTTTCAGCTTGATAGCACAGGTTATCGGCTTGGTTACGAACTTCAACGCCTTCTTTGCGTTTTTTATCTGCTTCAGCATTAGCTTCTGCTTCTTTAACCATTCTATCTACTTCGTCTTTATCCAGAGTACCGGAGGAAGTAATAGTGATTTTTTGTTCTTTGCCAGTGCCAAGGTCTTTAGCACTTACGTTTACGATGCCGTTAGCATCAATATCAAAGGAAACTTCAATTTTAGGAATTCCACGCGGAGCAGCCGGGATACCGCTTAATTCGAAGCGACCCAGAGTTTTGTTATCCGCAGCCATTTCACGTTCACCTTGCAGTACATGAATGTCAACGGAAGGTTGATTATCAGCTGCAGTGGAGAATACTTGTTTTTTAGAAGTAGGAATAGTGGTGTTACGTTCAATAATTTTAGTAAATACACCGCCTAAGGTTTCAATACCTAAGGACAACGGAGTTACATCCAACAGCAGTACGTTGCCAGTACCTTCTTCACCGGACAGAACACCAGCTTGAATAGCAGCACCAACTGCTACGCATTCATCAGGGTTAACACCTTTATAAGGTTCTTTACCCATAAATTGTTTAATAGCAGCTTGAACAGCCGGGATACGAGAAGAACCGCCAACCAGGATTACTTTGCTGATATCGCTAGCAGACATACCTGCATCACTCATAGCTTGACGAACAGGACCCATAGTACGTTCTACCAAATCTGCAGTCATAGCTTCGAATTTAGCACGAGTCAAGTCCATATCTAAATGTTTCGGGCCATCAGCACCTGCAGTAATAAACGGCAAGTTAATGTTGGTGCTCATAACACCGGACAATTCGATTTTTGCTTTTTCAGCAGCTTCACGCAGACGTTGCATAGCCATACGGTCGGTAGACAGGTCAATGCCTTCAGCTTTTTTGAATTCTTCAACCATCCAGTCGATAATCTTTTTATCAAAGTCATCGCCACCCAGATGAGTATCACCATTAGTTGCTTTTACTTCGAATACGCCATCACCTACATCCAGGATGGATACATCGAAAGTACCGCCGCCAAGGTCATATACCATAATGGTATGGTCATCAGTTTTATCAATGCCATATGCAAGAGATGCTGCAGTAGGTTCGTTTACGATACGCAGAACTTCCAGGCCTGCGATTTTACCTGCGTCTTTAGTAGCTTGACGTTGGCTGTCGTTGAAGTATGCAGGAACAGTGATAACTGCTTGAGATACTTTTTCACCTAAATAGCTTTCTGCATCAGCTTTCAGTTTTTGCAGAATCATTGCGGAAATTTCTTCCGGAGAATATTTTTTATCATCAATGGTTACACGATAGTTGCCTTCGCCCATGTGACGTTTGATAGAGCTAATGGTTCTATCAGGATTAGAAACAGCTTGACGTTTAGCCAGCTGACCTACAAGACGTTCACCATTTTTAGCAAAACCAACAACGGACGGAGTCAGACGAGAACCTTCTTGGTTAGTGATAACAGTAGGTTCGCCGCCTTCCATAACGGCAACAACAGAGTTAGTAGTACCTAAGTCAATACCAATTACTTTAGACATTTTTATTCCTCCTAAACTTTCTTAAACAAAAGTAGCTAATTGTAAATTTATCTTCAGAGCTACACAACTTAATCGTTGTTAATAACTCTTACTTTACTATGACGGATAACCTTATCGCCTAATTTATAGCCTTTTTCCAAAACCATATCGATTGTTTCATCCTCCAGGTCAGGATTCTGTGTACGCATAACAGCTTCATGAACCTTCGGATCGAATTTTTCATTCTGGGCGGGAATCTCTTCCACGTTCAGATTTTTGAAAACATCATCCAATTGGCGGCGAATCATATCCATGCCTTTCATGATACCTTCGATATCATTAGTTTTTTTAGCACTGATTTCAGCACGTTCGAAGTTATCAAGAACTTTTAAAAACTGTCTTACGACACCAGCGGTAACGAAAGCAGATAACTGTTCTTTTTCACCGGCAGTGCGACGACGGAAATTATCAAAATCAGCCTGTAAACGCATTAAGCGGTTAGTCAATTCTTCGATTTTTGTATCCTTAGGATCAGGCTCTGCTGCTTCAGCAGCTTCTTCTGCTTTAGCTTCTTCAGCTACAGCTTCATCAACCTTTTGTTCTTCTTTGATTTCCTGTTCTTTCTGAACAACCTGATCTTGAGTATTCTTTACATCATTATCTTGCAAGGCTCTTCCTCCTTAGATAGACTATCTATTTTCTGCTTGTCGTGGGCTATTGGCAAACATCGTCTTAAGATATTTATGCAGATAATCCATAACAGAAATTACTTTGCCGTATTCCATACGTGTAGGTCCCAAAACTGCCATTATTCCTACAATCTGACCGTTTAAACGGTAGGTTGCCTGAACCATGCTGCAATCCTGAATACCGGAAAATTTATTTTCACTGCCAATAGTAACCTTCAAACCACTATCTTCACCTGCTTTTAATAAGTCACGGACCATACCTTCTTCTTCCAGAATCCCCAGAAGATTCCTTACACGGTCCACATCACGGAACTCCGGTTGTGCCAGCAACTGTTTGGTGCCACCTAAGAAAACCTTTTGCTCCTGATGCTTATTACGCATCTTACGAATGCTTTGAACTAAAGAGGTAAATATCAGCTTGTCATCAGCAATATCGGTATGTACAGCCTGTAACAGCTCTTCGGTAATCTTGGACAGCTCGCAGCCTTCTAATAAACGACTTACGCGGCCGGCAAGATAGTCAAGCTCCTCGGTTCGCATACCTAAAGGAATTTCTACAACACAGTTATCCACATTACCGTCATCAGTAATAATACAGAGGATGGCGTGGTGCTCATCCAGAGGTAAAAACTTCATATAACGGAACCTGGCCCCTATATCCCGATTAGCTAAAACCATCGAAACATTCTGTGTCATACGGGAAAGAATTTTCGCCGTGGAGCGGAAAATTTCATCAATGCTTCTATGTCTTTCATTAAACCAACTATTAATCAATGCTCTGTCGTTATCTGTCAAACTATCAGGTGCACCCAGAGAATCGACATATAAACGATAAGCCTGAGCAGACGGGACACGACCAGCAGATGTATGCGGCTGTTCCAAATAACCTAAAAGCTCTAAATCGCTCATTTCATTGCGAATAGTTGCAGGGCTAAGCCCTAAATCATATTTACGGGCTATAGTTCTGGAGCCTACTGGTTCAGCAGTAGAAATATAATCCTCAATGATGAGCTGGAGAATTTTTTTCTTTCTATCATTTAACATTATTCCCACCTCATCTTTTTGTTGTTAGCACTCGCTTTGTTGGAGTGCTAACACCTTGATACTAGAATAGCACTGCCTATATATATTGTCAACACTATTTTCTTAAAAATTTAATCTGTCACAAATATTTCAAAAATACGATTGCCTATCTCCATTCCTTTAGTCGTCAAGCGTAGACGTGCCTTAGTAACGTCATAAACAAGATAGCCTTCCTGTAAATAAAATTTTAAATCAGCACCAAAACTTTGCATTACATCTACACCAAAACGCGCCTCAGCCTCTGCTAAGTCAGCACCTGCACAACGACGCAAGCCCATAAACATAAATTCAGCCAGATGCTCCTCATTACTTAATTCTTCTATAGTGTATAAAGCACTTCCAGACCAAGAAACTTCTGTCAGCTCTGCTACACCATCAATATAAGCAGCTACATCACCTACGGCAGTACGACGTGCCTGACCATCAAAGCCACAAGCCGCAGCACCAAATGCTATATAAGGATGATACTGCCAGTAAACCGTATTATGGCGGGAATATTGATTATTTTTGGCATAATTAGAAATCTCATAACGCTGAAAGCCGACCTTTTGCAGAAAGTCCTGTACCAACTCATACATATCAGCATTAGTATCTTCATCGGGTAAAACAATTTTACCTTTATCAACTAAGCTAGCCAATGGAGTTTCTTCTTCTACAATTAAACCATAAACAGAAATATGCTCTATTCCGGTAGCCGTTAAACGCTCTAAAGTATCACGTAGGCTAGTCATCGTCTGTTGCGGCAGACCATAAATCAAATCGCAGCTAATACGCTGAAATCCTGCTTGTTTCGCCATATCTACGGCCTCTAGTGCTTGATCCGCATTATGAATACGTCCGATAGCTTTCAGTTCATTATCCTGTAAGCTTTGTACCCCAAAGCTGATACGATTAAAACCAATATCACGTAATGCCGTTAACTTTTCTAAATCAGCAGTCCCTGGATTCACTTCAATTGTAGCCTCACATGGCTGCTGCCAAAAAGCATATTTTTTTAAAGTATTAGTAATTTTTCTTAAACATTCCGTCGGCAGCACGCTAGGAGTACCACCACCGAAATAAATACTAGCCTTCGGTGCCATGAATTGATTTTCTTCTGCACGTAAGACAATCTCACGGCAAACAGCATCAGTATAACGCTCCATGATTTTTTCACTAAAGCCGGCATAAGACGTAAAATCACAATATAAACATTTCTGCCTGCAAAAGGGTACATGGAGATATAACCCTTCATATAATTCCCAAGATTTTTTTTCATTTCTATTTTGTTTATTATAGGGCATCTTGCTTACCTCATCATTCTTATTGTTTTTTATAAAATCATCATAACATTATCCACAAAACACGTCAATTTCCCTAAATAAACGTAAATAAACAAAAAAAGACCGCATATCCGAAGATATACGGTCCATATTTTATAAGTTCTGTTGTAATTCTAAAAGTTGTTTTTCTTGATAAGCTAAAACCTTGTCACCCATGGCAAATTGCTTTTCGTTTTCAGAAAAAGCAGGACCGCCATAAGATTTACGTGCCTCAACACAATTTTCCGGATCTAAAGCTACCAATAAATCCGCTTCAAATAAATCAGAGAATTGTTTATATTCCTCTAAAGAAAGCTCAGGGAGGAATTTTCCTTCAAAAATAGCATGAGCAACACATTTGCCTACTACTTCATGTGCTTGACGGAAAGGCAGTCCCTTTCTTACAAGGTAATCCGCCAAATCTGTCGCATTGGAAAAATCGCGGCTTACAGCTTGTGCCATTTTATCAACATTAACAGTCATAGTCAGAATCATATCACGATAAACAGCCAGACTGAATTTAATAGTATCAATGGCATCAAAGAAACCTTCTTTATCTTCCTGTAAATCTTTATTATAGGTCAAAGGCAATCCTTTAGCAGTCACCAACATTGCTTGCAGATGACCATAAACACGACCTGTTTTACCGCGTACTAACTCGGAAATATCAGGATTTTTCTTTTGCGGCATCATAGAAGAACCGGTAGCAAAAGCATCATCCAACTCCACAAAACCGAATTCAGTACTGCTCCACAGACAGATTTCTTCACTTAAGCGGCTCATATGCATCATCAGCATAGAAGCAAAGGATAAAAATTCAATAATGTAATCACGGTCACTTACAGCATCCATACTATTAGGATAAACAGTACCGAAATTCAATTCTTCCGCTACCATAAAACGGTCTATAGGGAAGGTAGTACCGGCAATAGCACCTGCACCGAGAGGCATCATATCAGCACCTTCCCATACACCTAAAAGGCGACGGAAATCACGCTGCAGCATATTGAAATACGCCAGCATATGATGCGCAAAAGTAATCGGTTGCGCACGTTGCAGATGAGTATAACCAGGCATTAAAGTTTTTTCGTGTTTTTTCGCCACAGTAAGCAATGCTTTTTCAAAATTAATTAAAAGCTCTGCAATTTCCACAATCTCTTTCTTCATATACATATGCATATCTAAAGCGACTTGGTCATTACGGCTACGGGCAGTATGCAGTCTTGCACCAGCACTGCCGATACGTTCAGTAAGACGTGCTTCCACATTCATATGGATATCTTCTAATGCTACATCAAAATGAAACTTGCCTGCTTCAATATCAGCTAAAATATCTTTTAATCCGGCAACAATTTTCTCCCCGTCTTCTGCCGGAATAATACCGCACTTAGCCAACATATGGGCATGTGCAATACTGCCGCGGATATCTTCATGATATAAACGTTTATCAAAATCAATGGATGCATTAAAAGCATCCACTAATTCATTAGTATTTTTGCTGAAGCGGCCACCCCAAAGCTTAGCCATTATTTCAACGCACCTTTCTTCATCAAAGCACGTACGGTCAGCGGCAAACCGAACAGATTGATGAAACCGGTTGCATCAGCTTGATTGTAAACTTCGTCTTCACCGAAGGTCACATATTCTTGGCTGTACAGGGAATACGGGGATTTAGCACCGGCACTGATAATATTGCCTTTATAGAGTTTCAATCTAACAAGACCGGTAACAGTTTTTTGAGTTTCATCTACAAAAGCAGACAATGCTTCACGCAGCGGGCTGAACCACATACCATCATAAACGAGTTCAGAAAAACGGATGCCAACCATTTGTTTAAAGCTTTGAGTAGCACGATCTAAACACAGATTTTCCAATTCATTATGTGCATAATAGATAATAGCACCGGCAGGATTTTCATAAACGCCACGGGATTTCATACCAACAAGACGATCTTCAACCATATCAGTAATACCTACACCGTTTCTGATACCAATCTCATTCAAGGTTTCTACGATTTGTGCAGGAGAAAGTTTCTTGCCGTTAACGCTTACAGGCACACCTTGTTCAAATTCGATTTCTACATATTCTTTAGCATCAGGAGCTTTTTCCGGAATAGTAGTAACGATAAATAATTCATCCTTAGGAGCATTACACGGATCTTCCAAATCAGAACCTTCGTGGGATAAATGCCACATATTTCTATCCATAGAATAGTCATGATCATGAGTTACAGGAACAGGAATATTGTGTGCAGCTGCAAAATCAATAGCTTCATCACGAGACTTAATAGTCCACTCACGCCAAGGAGCAATAATTGCCAATTGGGGAGCCAAAGCTTTTACAGAAAGTTCAAAACGAACTTGGTCATTACCTTTACCGGTCGCACCATGTGCCACAGCATCAGCACCTTCTTGTTCTGCAATCTCAACTAATTTTTTTGCAATCAGAGGACGTGCAAAAGAAGTACCTAATAAATATTTCTTTTCATAAACAGCACCTGCTTTTACAGTAGGCCAAACATAATCAGAAATAAATTCTTCTTTTAAGTCTAAAACATAGCATTTGCTAGCACCGGATTTCAATGCTTTATCATGAACAGGAGCCAATTCATCTCCTTGTCCAAGGTCTGCCGTAACAGCAATTACTTCACAATTATTATAATTTTCTTTTAACCAAGGAATAATAATAGAAGTATCAAGACCACCGGAATATGCTAAAACTACTTTTTTAATATCTTCTTTCTTCATTATAAAAAGCCTCCTCATTTTTACACTATGAATAAATTTGCAACTTTATTGTATTATAACACATCTTATGCATAAATCAAGCATTTTTTTGCATTTATACAAAATTTTTTATTACGGCATAACATCACTCATCAATAAAGTCATAATTGCTTTCTGTACATGTAAACGATTTTCTGCTTGGTCAAAAACCACGCTTTGCTTGCCTTCAAGCACTTCTTCGGTAATTTCCTCGCCCCTATGTGCAGGCAGACAATGTAGCACAATTGCATTTTGAGCAGCTTGAGCAAGTACTTCTTGATTGATTTGATAATTATGCAGAGCTTGCATACGTTCTTCTTTTTCCGCTTCCTCACCCATGCTTGCCCACACATCAGTATACAAAACATCTGCACCTTGAACAGCTTGCATAACATCAGCTTCAACAGTAATTGATGCTCCTGTTTCTTTAGCATCTGCTTGTGCCATGCTGACAATTTCAGGATTAGGCTGATAACCTTCTGGACTAGCACAAACCATATCCATACCACACTTCGCACAAGCAAACATCAAAGAATGTGCCATGTTATTGCCGTCACCGATATACACCAACTTTAATCCTTGCAGGCTTCCTTTATGTTCCTGAATGGTAAAAATATCCGTTAAAGCCTGACACGGATGTAATAAATCAGTCAAACCGTTAATAACAGGAACACTAGCATATTGTGCTAACTCTACAACAGAATCATGAGAAAAAGTTCTAATCATAATTCCGTCAACAAAACGAGATAACACACGTGCTGTATCACAAATAGGTTCACCACGACCAACCTGTGATGCCGAATCACTTAAATAAATCGGATGACCACCTAACTGATAAAATCCTGTTTCAAAAGATACTCTGGTTCTAGTTGATGCTTTAGAAAAAAGCATTGCTAAAGTTTTTCCTTTTAAATATTGGTGAGGTTCACCATTTTTCTGTTTCAACTTCAACTTAGCAGTGACATCTAAAATAGTTTTTACTTCCTCAATACTTAAATCGTGAATAGATAATAAATCCTTATTTTTCAAGCTCATTTTATTCCCCTCATTAATAAAAAAATATACATTATATACAAAATAATTCACTATTATGCATATAAACAATCCCCTCACAACAGCTATCTTTATTTATTTTCTATTATATATATTTGTTTTTTGCTGTTTTTATTGTTTATACACTGTTTTTATTTTGTATTTTCAGTTAAGCATTTTTTATTTCTTTTATCTAGTTGCTTAACTTATTGATAATTATACACCATAACTGTATTTTTTTGCAACCCCTTTTACTAAAATTTTTTAACTTTTTTCTCATTGCTATTCTTTTGCCAAAAATTCACTTTCTTGCTACAATATAGATAAGAATAAGAAATGAGGTATGTTTATGTATAAAATGCTTGGTTTAGCTATTACCATCTTTTTGTGCATGGTAGTATATGATAATGTTCGCGACACCTCTCAGCCCACAGCACCAGTGCAAAAGCAGGAAGAAAAAATGAGCCGTCACGAAAAAGCGGCAGTCGCTTCCTTATTCTTTAGTATGCTGCCACCAAAAGAAGAATGGCCCTCACCTATTTATAAATTCTATATTGCCTTTAATATGGACGATGTCATTGAACCAATAAGACAAAAACCTGATTGGACCTCCCTTGATACCATGAGCCGCGATATTCCTAAAGCCCTAATCGCCATTGAGGATCATGATTTTTATAATCACGGGGCCATAGCTATAGATGGTATTCTCCGTGCTACCTTAGTAAATCTCAGTGCTGGTGAAGTCGTACAAGGCGGAAGTACCTTAACCCAGCAATTTGTAAAAAATGTTTTTCTCTCCCACGAACAAAGTATGGAACGCAAGATAGAAGAGGCAATTCTTTCTCTGATGCTAGAGGATAATTATAGCAAGGACGAAATCTTAGAGTTATACCTTAATACTACCTACTTAGGTGCAGGCAGCACCGGCATCAAGCAAGCCTCTCAAACCTACTTTGGTAAAGCACCATCTGCCTTAACTTTAGCGGAAGCAGCAGTCATCGCCAGCCTGCCCTACGCACCCACAGCACTGAACCCATTAGAAAATCCTCAGGGCTGCAAAAAACGTCAACTCCTAGTTTTAAATGCCATGCATAAATACGGACTGATTAATAAAGATCAATTAGCCGAAGCCAAAGACGAAACTGTTTATCTAACTAACGGCACCAGTTTATAAGCAAAAAAAGTCACTGTATACCTATCTCAAGCTAGATAGAATAAACAGTGACTTTTCTTTTTGCTATTTTTCAGTTTTCACATCAAAATCCTTGCCATCAGTTAAAACTGTAAGACTGCCATGCTCTTTAGTAGTCAGAACCTTAGCCCCTAAATTTTTCAGTGCACTGACAACTTTAGCATTAGGATGATGATAAATACTATATTCACCACAGCTGATTAAAGCATAACTCGGTTTTACCTTACTAATAAATTTATAAATGGATGAGCTTTTGCTACCATGATGACCGACTTTTAAAATATCAGCCTTTAATTCATTACCATACTTCTTCTGTAATGCATCTTCTACCGGTGCTTCAGCATCACCTGTCAGAATCATTGTAAACTGACCATAATGCAGCTTCATAACCACACTGGTATTGTTCAATTCCTTAAGTTCTTTCTTGGTCAGGAAATTACCTGGAGCTAATACCTCTAAATAATAACCCTTGTCAATATTAATAACATCGCCCTGCTTTAAAACCTTGTTATTATATTTACCTGCACGCAGCTCCTTATTCAGCCAACCTGAAAGAGGAAAACGGCTATTAGGCATAGCATTATCATAAATATTTTTTACGCCATATTTTTCTGCAACCCATTTGATATTACCCATATGGTCGCTGTGATGATGAGAGACGATAACAGTATCAATATTTTTAACACCGTTTTTCGTCAAGGATTTTTCTAAAACATCCTGACCGCCAAAACCCATCTTATCCATACGACTGTCACCAACATCCACCATAATATTACGTTTTCCGTCCTGCAACAAAATAGCATCCGCCTGACCAACATCAAGAACAGTAATCTTGAGCTTTCCTTCAGGTACGGCCGACGCAGCTTGAGTACTACTAGTAAATGTTTCATTAACCTTTGCACGTGCAGAATCCTGATTCGGCTGATAAAAGAAGCTGTACGCCATAAAGGCTATGACGAAGGCAGCTACAATCTGACAAATAAGCTTTATTTGTTTCATAAATACACCCCCAACTTATTGCACTTGTTTATTATATCATATACATAAAAAAACGTACATAGGTACGTAAAACCTATGTACGTTCAGATGTAGTTCAACAATGCTTTATTGCTTCGGAGTAATAGCAAATGCTCGTACAGGCAGACCTGTTGCTCCTTCAATGTTCGGCCAAGCAGCAAACAATACTGCACCTACAGGAGCTACTTTGTCTAAATTATTCATAAGTTCAATTTGTAATTTTCCTTGAGCCAGAACATAGCGTTCACAAACAAGATCTCCTGCTGACGCAGCTACAGCACTAGCATCAGTGTCAAAAGTTTCATGGCCATTAGCAGCAGCATGACGTTCTTCATACAGATATTGCAATGCCTCTAAAGACCAACCTGGGAAATGCTCACTGCCATCCTCAGCAATACCACAAATAGCATTGATATCAGGCCAATGCTTAGCCCAATCAGTACGCAGAGCAACAAAGGCACCATCTGGAATCGGACCATATTTTGCTTCATAAGCCTTAATATCTTCTACAGTTACTGCATAATGCATATCATTAGCAGCCTTTTCACTGATGTCGATGATACACAAAGAGAAAAACATCTTCTTTACATCAAATTTTTCAGATAAATCTGCACCTTGGATAAAATGACCAGGGAAATCAATATGAGTACCGAACTGACCAGGAAATTTAAAAGTCTGAATCTGACATTCCAAAATCGGATTACCCCAATCAAAAACAGTATTATTTAACTCTACAGCACCATCAGGTACACCTGACCAACAAGGACTATCATTATTTAACGAATGTGATAAATCCACCCATTCATAAGCATCAGATTGCAATTCATGCAATAAATTCCATAATTTAAATTCCATAATCTATACTCCTCCTAAAGACATATGTAATTTTTTAGCTTAATGGCCTTATTGTAACACTATAAAAACTATTTTGTAAACAAAAACGTCTTAGACCTGCAAAAACAAGTCTAAGACGTTAAGTTTGTAACAATTATTCTTTTGGCTGTACATGTAATTGAGCAAGTGCCTGCTGTGCCGCATGTTGCTCAGAATCTTTTTTAGTTCTGCCACGACCTTCACCGATAACACGTCCGTCCACACTAACCTCAGAAGTAAAAACCTTCTCATGTTCAGGACCGGTACTGCCCAATAGGTGATAAGAAATATCGACATCGCCATCACGCTGCAGAAATTCCTGCAAACGTGTTTTATAGTCATTAAAAATACCATGACGGCAGATATAATCAATTTCCGGCTGCATCATCTCCAAAAGATAGTGCTGTACAACTTCAAAGCCTTGGTCTAAGTAAATAGCACCTAGTACAGATTCAAAAGCATCTGCCAAAATAGAAGGACGTTCGCGTCCTCCGCTTAGCTCTTCACCGCGTCCAAGCTTTAAGAAATCACCTAAATAAATTTTCTTTGCATATTCATAAAGTGATGCTTCACATACTAAATAAGCACGCAGTTTAGTCAGCTGACCTTCTGCAAGTTCAGGGAAATTCTTGTACATATAAGTGCTGACAATAACACTTAAAACAGAGTCACCTAAAAACTCGATACGCTCATTATGATGCGGTTTAGGATTTTGTTTAGCTTCATGAGCATAGGATGTATGAGTCAGAGCCATATCCAACAGCTCCAAATCCTTCATCTCTACGCCCAGATTATTGCAGAAGCTTTGCAGCTGTTGTATACGTTTATTCTGCATTAATCATCAACCCTTACTTTTTAATCAACGTATTTTTTGAAAACAAGGGAAGCATTGTGACCGCCGAAACCTAAGTTGTCGCTCAGAGCTACATTAACAACTTTTTCGCGGGCAACATTAGGAACATAGTCCAAATCTAACGGACCTTCCGGATCATCTAAATCTTTTTCTTGATAGTTGATGGTCGGAGGAATTACGTTGTTTTCAATAGTCAGAACGGTAGCAATTGCTTCAACACCACCAGCAGCACCCAGCAGATGGCCGATCATGGATTTATTGGAGCTGATTGCTAATTCATAAGCATGTTCGCCAAATACTTTTTTGAATGCAATGGTTTCACCCAGGTCATTACGATGAGTAGAAGTACCGTGAGCGTTGATGTAATCAACTTCTTCCGGTTTAACGTTAGCGTCATCAATAGCAGCTTGGATGCAGGCAGCCGGAGTTTCACCGGTCGGATCCGGAGCAGTGATATGATAAGCATCACAGTTCATAGCAAAACCAGACAGTTCAGCATAGATGTGAGCACCACGAGCTTTAGCATGTTCTAATTCTTCCAGAACCAGAACACCAGCACCTTCGCCCATTACAAAGCCGCTACGTCTCTTATCAAACGGGCAGGAAGCACCTTGAGGATCTTCGTTATTGGTGCACAGAGCTTTCATGTTAGCGAAACCGGCAATAGCGATCGGAGAAACAGCAGCTTCAGTACCACCAGCCAACATAACGTCAGCATCGCCGTATTGAATAGTACGCAGTGCGTCACCGATGCAGTTAGTACCGGTTGCACATGCAGTTACGATTGCAGTGTTAGGACCTTTCAAGCCGGTAGCAATAGCGATTTGGCCTGCGGACATATTGGGGATTTCCATAGGAATGAAGAACGGGCTGATTTTGGACGGGCCTTTTTCACCAAGCTTCAGAGATTGTTCTAAGAAAGTGTGGATACCGCCGATACCGCTACCAACGCAAACGCCGCAACGTAACGGGTTTTCTTTGGTAATATCCAGTTTAGCATCTTCAATAGCCAGTTTTGCAGCTGCAACAGCAAAATGAGTTACACGATCCATACGTTTGCCTTCTTTTTTATCGATGAAAGCAGTATAATCAAAATCTTTTACTTCAGCAGCAATTTTTACAGTATAACCTTCAGTATCAAATTGAGTAATAGGGCCAACACCGGATTTGCCGGCAACCAGATTATTCCAGAAAGTTTCTTTACCGATACCAATAGGAGTTACAGGGCCAATACCAGTTACTACAACTCTTCTCTTAGTCAAAATGTTTCACCTCATAATTAAATTTTTGCAATATCTTCTTTTATACGCCTGAAAATTTCTTTAACAGGCAGAATCTCTTTAATTTTCCACATGTTTGCTCCGGTAAATACCAGACCATGTTCTACATCACCCTGCTGTGCTCTAGTTAAAGCACGAATAATGCAGAAGCTGTGAGTGCAATGCTTTAAGCAAGCATCGCAAACAGTCGGTTTGGGAGCTTTATTATCCAAAGACAATTGAGCAAACGGATTACGGATAGCACGGCCTTTATAGCCTACAGGACTATCAATCTGCACAATATCTTCTTTTGTCATCTTTAAATAAAATTCTTTAAGTGCCGGCGCAGCATTGGATTCTTCACTGGCAGCAAAACGACTGCCCATTTGTACACCACTGGCACCTAATTTCAAAAGGTCTGCTACATCGTTGCCACAAACAGCACCGCCTGCAGCAATCACAGGTATATTAACGGAGTTAACAATCTCCGGAAGTATCTCTTTAATGGATTGTTGGGTACCAAGATGTCCACCGGCTTCTGTTCCTTCTACAATAATAGCAGATGCACCTAGCTTTTCAGATATTTTAGCCAATTTTACAGAAGATACGATAGGAACGACTTCAACACCATATTGACGTCCGACGGCAAAAATATCTCTTGAAAAACCGGCGCCGGCCACGATTAAATCTATTTTCTCTTGTGCAGCAGTAGTAATAAGGCCTAAAAATTCTCTAGCAGCAAACATAGCATTGATGCCGATTATTCCTTTGCCATCTGTAAGTTTCCTAGCTAATCGAATTTCTTTGCGCAGCTCATCAAAGCTCATACCAGATGCAGCAATAAGGCCAATGCCGCCTTCCTTTGCTACAGCAGCCGCCAAACGGGCAGTTGAGAGCCTGATAGCCATGCCTCCTTGTATAATCGGTACTTGTGCTTCAAGCTTACCGATTTTCAGCACTGGTAGTTTCAACAAATATCCCCCATTTCAGGACTTAGAGTAGCTTGTGTAATGGGAGTCCCTAAGGACTCCCGAAACATAAGCCAGTAAAGAATTATTTTTCTTCATCCAGCAGCTTAACAGCGTCAGCTACAGTACGGATTTTTTCAGCTTTTTCATCAGGAATTTCAACACCGAATTCTTCTTCAAAAGCCATGATCAGTTCAACGATATCGAGGGAGTCAGCGCCGAGGTCATCGATGAAAGCGGATTCCATCTTTACTTCGTCAGCGTCAACGCTCAGTTGTTCAACAGTGATGTCTCTTACTTTTTCGAAAGTGCTCATTACGATTCACCTCCTTCCACTTGGCAAATTTGCAGGTTGCCCTATTACATTACCATACCACCGTCGACATGTAAAGTCTGTCCGGTTATATAATTGGCGTCATCGCTCACAAGGAAGACAACAGCCTTGGCAATATCGGTAGTTTCACCCAGTCTATGTAAAGGAATATTATTTAACATACCTTCAACAACTTTATCAGAAAGAACAGCAGTCATATCAGTTTTAATGAAGCCAGGAGCTACAGCATTCACAGTAATACCACGAGCAGCAACTTCTTTAGCTACAGATTTTGTAAAGCCGATAACACCTGCTTTAGCAGCAGCATAGTTCGCTTGACCTGCGTTGCCCATCAGACCTACAACGGAACTGATGCTGACAATGCGACCAGCTTTTTGTTTCATCATGTATTTTACAGCAGCTTTAGTGCAGTTGAATACACCTTTCAGATTAGTAGTCAATACAGCATCCCAATCTTCTTCTTTCATGCGCATCAAGAGACCGTCACGAGTAATACCAGCATTATTAACCAGAATGTCAATACGGCCGAATTCTTTAACGACTTGGTCTACCATCGCTGTTGCAGCTTCAGTAGAAGAAATATCTGCCTGAACAACAAATGCTTTACGACCCATTGCTTCGATTTCAGCAGCAACCTCTTTAGCAGCAGCTTCACTGCCAGCATAGTTTACTACTACGTCAGCACCTTCAGCAGCTAATGCCAAAGCAATTGCACGACCGATGCCACGAGAAGCACCTGTTACTAAAGCTTTCTTACCTTCTAATTTCATATCGATTCTCTCCTAAAAAATTATTTTCCAAAGTGAGCTAAAGTTTTTTCTAAGCTTGCAGGGTCTTCAACATTCAATGCCGGCAGACCTTTAGCAATTTTTTTAGTAAAGCCGGTCAATACTTTGCCAGGACCAACTTCAACGAAAGTATCTACGCCGCCCGCAACCATGTTACGTACGGAGGTTTCCCAGAGAACAGGCATAGCAGCTTGTTTAACCAGGAGTTTTTTGATTTCTTCACCGCTGGTAACTTCTTGAGCGGTAACGTTAGCAACTACCGGAGTAGTAATATCTTTGATTTCAATCGGAGCCAAAACTTCAGCCAGACGATCTGCGGCAGGTTGCATCAGAGTGCTATGGAAAGGTGCACTTACCGGTAACAGGATAGCACGTTTAGCACCAGCAGCCTTCAGAGCTTCGATTGCTTTGTTTACAGGATTTACTGCACCTGCAATTACAACTTGACCAGGGCAGTTGAAGTTTACAGCTTGTACAGCTTCACCGCATTCAGCTTCAATGCTGTGGCAGATTTCTTTAATTTTATCACTGTCTAAACCCAGTACAGCAGCCATGCTGCCTTCACCTACAGGAACAGCTTCCTGCATGAATTGACCACGTTTGTTAACAATGCGTACAGCGTCAGCAAATTTCATAGCGCCGGTATTTACCAGTGCAGAATATTCACCCAAGCTATGACCTGCAGCAATATCACAATGCAGACCATGTTCTTTCAAAACAGCAGCACAGGCAGTGCTTACAGTTAAGATAGCCGGTTGAGTGTTAGCAGTCAGACGCAGTTGGTCTTCAGGACCTTCGAAGCACATTTTGCTGATGGAATACCCCAGAGCATCATCAGCTTCTTCAAAAATTTGTTTAACAACAGGATAAGCATCATAGAATGCTTTACACATACCTACAGTTTGAGAACCTTGACCAGGAAATACGAATGCGATTTTACTCATTAAGATAAACCCCACTTTCTCTAATTATACTATCTAATATTAAAAGCTTCTATACTTTTAGAAAAATTTTAAGTTATTTACTCCATTTAAGAACGATGGAAGCCCAAGTTAAACCGGCACCAAAACCGTCTAACAGGATATTATCACCTTTCTTCAGAGCACCTGCTGCTTCAGCCTCACACAGAGCGATAGGAATAGAAGCCGCAGAGGTATTAGCATATTTATCAACGTTTACCCAAACCTTTTCCATAGGCATTTTCAAACGTTTAGCAGCGGAAGTAATGATACGATAATTTGCTTGATGTGGGAAGAGCATATCCAGCTCTTCCGGCTTCATGTCAGCTTTTGCTAAAGCTCGTTTAGCTGTTTTACCCATGATTTGAATAGCAAATTTGAAAACTTCTTGACCGTTCATATGAATGGTATGCTCTTTAGCTTCTACGGTTTCCATGGTTGCAGGTTTACGGCTGCCGCCTGCAGGCTGCAATAAATATTGACCACCGTTACCATCAGCACCCATATCAATACCCAAAACGCCGTAGCCTTCTTCAACTTCACCGATTACAGCAGCACCGGCACCATCACCGAACAATACGCAGGTATTACGGTCTTCCCAATTCATGATACGGGACAGAGTTTCTGCACCGATAATCAGCACCTTATTGTATAAGCCGCCTTTAATCATTTGAGAAGCTACTGCCAAACTGTAAACGAAACCGCTGCAACCAGCAGCCAAATCGAACGCAGCTGCATTTTTTGCACCAAGACGCGCTTGTACTAAGCAGGCAGTGGACGGGAAAATATGATCAGAGGAAGCAGTACCTACGATAATCAGGTCCAGCTCTTCTGCATTTACTCCAGCATCCTTCAATGCTTCAACAGCGGCATTGTATGCTAAATCAGAAGTTGCTTCTTCCGGAGCAGCAATATGACGTTGTTTAATACCAGTACGTTCAGTAATCCATTCATCACTGGTCTCAACAATTTTTTCCATTTCTTTATTAGTGATTATTTTTTCAGGAACATAATGTCCTAAGCCTAAAATACCAACAGCTCTTGTCATTAGTTTGATTCCCCATTTCTTTTCTGAGATTCTGCAATTTTGTCAGCAATAATATGTACGACATCTTGGTCAGCAAATTCCATTGCCACATGAATTGCATTTGTAATTGCCTTCGCCTTAGAGCTTCCGTGACAAATAACAAACGGAGCACGGATACCAAGTAGCAAAGCTCCACCATATTCAGCAGGGTCAAGACGCTTTTTAAGCTTTCTCAAAGCCGGTTTTATCAGCAGGCCGCCAAGCTTTGCGAAAATACCGCCACTCATAATAGCCTCTTTAACCAATGTCATAATAGCACCGGCTAAGCCTTCGCCAAACTTTAAGACAACATTGCCCACAAAGCCATCGCAGACTACTACATCGACAGTACCCTTATTGATATCGCGTCCTTCGACATTACCGATAAAATTAATAATATTACCTGCACGCTTCAGCAAAGGATAAGTTGCCAAAGCTTGCTCATTACCCTTAGTTTCTTCTTCACCGATATTCAATAATCCTACCTTCGGTTCAGAAATTTTAAGAATTTTTTCTGCGTATACCGTACCCATAATAGCACTCTGTACCATATGCTCAGGTTTCGCATCTACTTTAGCACCACTATCCAAAACAACAGTAGTACCCTTTAAGCTTGGTATAGGAGTAGCAATTGCCGGACGTTCTACGCCTTTGATACGTCCAACGCCGAACAAAGCAGCTGCAACAGCAGCACCTGTACTTCCTGAAGATACCAACGCATCACATTCTTTATTTCTTAATAGTTTAGCCGCTACAACGATAGAAGCATCTTTTTTAGATTTTACTGCAATAGCAGGATGTTCATTCATCGCAATGACTTCACTAGCATGATGAATTGTAATCTTAGGCTCCTTATCTGCATGATATTGAACCAGCAAATCTCGAATAATCTTCTCATCACCAACTAAGACTGTTTCACAGCCATAAGCTTTAACAGCATTCACAGCACCTAAAACCAACTCCTTGGGACCATAATCTGTTCCCATAACGTCTACTGCGATTTTCATGCTTCTTGCTCCCTTTCATTCTTACCTTTGTCACCTAGGGACACAATAATAAACTTGGCTCGAAAAACCTCTTTACTATCGTTTTTGATAGATACAAAAATATAATATTTATCCATGCGGTGATGCGTCACAACCGCTTTAGCAACCAATGTAGCACCTGCACTCACAGGAATCTTATATTTGACATTGGCAACAGCAGTCAGAGCATACTCTGCATCAACAACAGCCAACGCTAAAGTGTTGGCCATAGAAAACATATAATAACCTCTAGCGATACCGGTTCGTTCAAGGACCATATCAGGAGTTATCTTCAATGTAGAAATAGCTGATTTGTTCAGCTCCAGGTCTAGCAACTCACCGATAATATCTTTTTTATCAATGGCACGTACCTTGGTCTGAGCGCTTTCAGCCATATTACGTGTTCTGGCACGCAACTCAGGTATTTTAAGAGCCACACGATCCAAACGGATAGTCTGAACACTTAAGATCGGAAGAGCACACGTCTGAACTCCAGTCACGTGAAACGATC
>OMGV01000279.1_pt1 | contig 37076 bp, 28 predicted proteins | sample 1646111 | NCBI WGS metagenome assembly OMGV01 (sample SAMN05578590, study PRJEB25193) | human gut metagenome | biome: Human Microbiome; feature: human-associated habitat; material: feces | host: Homo sapiens | place: USA:Birmingham | reverse complement strand
AATCGGAGTTCTTCGTGATATCTAAGCATTTCACCGCTACACCACGAATTCCGCCCACTTTGTGCGTACTCAAGGAAACCAGTTCGCGCTGCAGTGCAGATGTTGAGCATCTACATTTCACAACACGCTTAATCTCCGGCCTACGCTCCCTTTAAACCCAATAAATCCGGATAACGCCCGGACCTTCCGTATTACCGCGGCTGCTGGCACGGAATTAGCCGGTCCTTATTCATAAGGTACATGCAAAAAGTCTCACGAGACTCACTTTATTCCCTTATAAAAGCAGTTTACAACCCATAGGGCCGTCATCCTGCACGCTACTTGGCTGGTTCAGGCTCTCGCCCATTGACCAATATTCCTCACTGCTGCCTCCCGTAGGAGTTTGGACCGTGTCTCAGTTCCAATGTGGGGGACCTTCCTCTCAGAACCCCTACCGATCGTTGCCTTGGTGGGCCGTTACCCCGCCAACAAGCTAATCGGACGCATCCCCATCCATCACCGATGAATCTTTAATTGAGATTAGATGTCTGCACTCAATCTCATTGGGCATTAGTCTTACTTTCGCAAGGTTATTCCCAAGTGGTGGGCAGGTTGGATACGCGTTACTCACCCGTGCGCCGGTCGACGCCTATCGGAAGCAAGCTTCCAATATCGTTTCCCCTCGACTTGCATGTGTTAAGCCTGTAGCTAGCGTTCATCCTGAGCCAGGATCAAACTCTCCATTGTAAAATATCATTTTTACTTCATCTCCCATTGCTGGGAGATTCGGCGTTTGTTGTCTGTACTTAGGACGAATATCCTTAATAGTTTATTGAAGTTTCGAAAACCTGACTTGTCAATTGCTTGACGGTTCGTTTCTTTTACCCAGTCTAACTTCCGACCTTATATATAATAAGGTGTAAGTCAAACCGCTTCTTGTACTACTTGTCTGTTTATGTAAAATCTTTCAAAGAACTCTTTCTTTATTGCTAGCGAGAAGTGTATTTCTCAAAAGCGAGTGCAAAAGTACTAACTATTTTCCATTCCACCAAATATTTTGAGGAAAAAGTTTCAAAAAAGTTGTGATTTTAACAAGCGTTCACACTTTCGTGAACAATAATCGACATCGCTCCTTATTATATATATGCGCACGCTCCAGTGTGCGTGAGCGTGCACATACACAGGCGCAAATAAAATAATGTTATGCTTTCTCGCTCCTGAAAGAAAAGACCGACGGGAGCGAGACTATGCTTCGTCGGGACCGACGCTCCCGTCAGCTGCTCGTGCCACGGGAGTGGCACGCCTTACGGATTCGAATCCGCATCCCCTATGCTTGTACGACCATACCCCTTATGGACGCTCGTCGTCTCCCCCTATGGGCGTACGTCCACGCCGACGCTCCTAGGCATCCATGCTGACAAATACATACGTCCATGCATTCACAATCCATTTGCTTTCTTACTGAAACACTATACACAACAAGGAAAGTATTACTGATTCGCTTGACGCGCCAATAATTTTTTACATTCTCCCCACAAAGCCACATTTCCATGCACTTCACATTCGCCGCTCCCTAACTAGGAAAAAATTCACGCCTAACTAGGAAAAAATTTTTTCCTAACTAGGGAGAAATGAAAGTGGTACTAGGCATTTCCAACCACCTATCTCCCTAGCAGCAAATACTATTACGACTTTATTTTGACACATCCAAGAAAGAATGAAAGAAAAACGCCCTATTTCCTTTTGTGTTTTCAATAATTTGTATTAACTTTGTACCCTATAAGACATAATATGATTTTTCGATAGATTTAAAGCTCCTACCAACATGCAAGAATCTATGATTACCATCTTCGACAACGTAAACACTCGCATTGTCGATGATTTGAGGGCGAAGTTGGCTTCCCATCACAAGGTATCCATCGCTGCCGCCTCCTTCTCCATCTATGCCTTCGAAGCACTGAAGGACGAGTTGGAGAGCGTGGACGAATTGCGCTTCATCTTCACCTCCCCTACCTTCATCAAGGAGAAACAGATGAAAGAAAAGCGTGAGTTTTATATCCCTAAGCTCAACCGAGAGAGAAACCTCTATGGCTCCGAATTTGAGATCAAGCTCCGCAACCAACTATCACAGAAAGCGATAGCCAAGGAATGTGCCGAGTGGATTCGCCATAAAGTTCACTTCAAGTCCAACTCTTCGGATGAGAGAATGCCCGGAATGCTCAATCTCGAAGTCCGTAAAGAAAGCGCTGACAAAAGTAACGAGGCTATAGCTTATAGCTACTACCCTTTCAATGACTTTACCACAGCCGACCTAGGATTGACAAAGGGAGACGCTATGTTTTCTATTACCAATCGCATCGCCACCCCTATGGCAGAAAGCTATCTCAAGACATTTGACGAGCTATGGAAAGACAACTCCAAGTTTAGCGATGTCACCGACCGAGTGCTCGAATACATGGAGACTGTGTATAACGAGAATGCGCCCGAATACATCTACTTCATCACGCTCTACCATATCTTCAATGAGTTCTTGGAAGATATTTCCGAGGATGTATTGCCCAATGAGAACGTGGGATTCAAGAAAAGCGTCATCTGGCAAAAACTCTTTAATTTTCAGCGAGATGCCGCATTGGCTTGCATCAATAAACTCGAGAAATACCATGGTTGCATCCTTGCTGACTCCGTGGGATTGGGAAAGACTTTCACAGCCTTGGCAGTCATCAAATATTACGAGCTGCGCAACAAGTCGGTGCTCGTGCTATGCCCTAAGAAACTGAACGACAACTGGATTAGTTATAAATCGAATTATATCAACAACCCGATAGCTGCCGACCGCCTCAACTATGATGTTTTCTTCCATTCCGACCTGACGAGAGACAAGGGCGAGACCAACGGTATGGACTTGGAGCGAGTGAACTGGAGCAACTATGATCTCTTGGTGATAGACGAGAGCCATAACTTCCGCAATGGAGGCAACATTGACGAAGACTTCGATGAAGAAGGAGAGTACGACAATGGCATCAACGGAGTGAATACGGAAGGACGCAAGGAGAATCGCTACCAGCGACTGATGAACCGCATCATCCGAGGCGGCACCACCACCAAGGTCTTGATGCTCTCCGCCACCCCAGTCAACAATCGATTCAATGACCTCAAGAACCAGTTGCAACTTGCGTACGAGGGAAGAGCCAACGAGTTCAACGACCTCTTGGGCGAAGGCAAAAACATCGATGAGATATTCAAGAACGCCCAAAAGGCATACAACCGCTGGGCAAAGCTGTCTAACAAGGAACGTACCACCGAGCGATTGCAAGAAGAACTCAGCTTCGACTTCTTCGAACTGCTGGATGACGTCACCATCGCCCGAAGCCGCAGCCATATCGTGAAGTATTACGACACCAAGGACATCGGCAACTTCCCAAAACGATTGGCTCCCATCTCTCGCCGTCCGAAGTTGACCGACCTCAATACCGAAGCAGAACGCAACAAGAGCCTCAACTTCACCGACATCGCCGAGATGCTCAACCAGTTGAACCTTGCCATCTACACGCCATCGCTCTACATCTACGAAAGTAAGAAGGAGCAATACGAAATCAACGTGGATGGAAGCAATGGCCTGAGCATTGATGGTAGAGAGAAAGGCATCCGCAACTTAATGGCTACCAACCTATTGAAGCGATTGGAGAGTAGCGTCAACTCCTTCCGTCTCACCCTTACTCGCATCGAGGAACGTATCAGCAAGACCATCAAAGCCATCGACCAATACGAGGAAGAAACAGATGAGAATCCTGAAATTGGCAAGAATGCGAGGATTCAACTGGGCGACATGGACTGGCGCAGTTGGCGACGAGCCTTAAAGTCTGACTTGGAGATACTTCGCCTGCTACTCATCATGCTCAAGGACATCACGCCCGAGCACGACAGCAAACTACAGATACTGATTGCAGACTTGAAGGAGAAGTTCGCCCACCCTTTCAACCCAGGCAACAAGAAGGTGCTCATCTTCACCGCCTTCGCCGACACGGCAGAGTACCTCTACGACCAGCTTGCCGAGCGCATCAAGGCTGACACAGGTATGAACGTAGCTCTCATCACCGGCAATACGGATGGCAAGTGTACCATCCCTCGTTTCCCCATGAGTTTCAATAACATCCTCACCTACTTCTCGCCCCTCTCCAAGGACAAGGCAAGCCTGAAACTGACGATAGATGAAGACATCGACGTGCTGATAGCCACCGACTGCATCAGCGAGGGACAGAACCTGCAAGACTGCGATTACCTCATCAATTACGACATCCATTGGAACCCAGTGCGCATCATACAGCGTTTCGGGCGCATCGACCGTATCGGCAGCAAGAATAGTGTCATCCAACTCGTCAACTATTGGCCCGACATGGAGCTAGACCAGTATATCGAACTGAAAGGCAGAGTGGAGAATCGCATGAAAGCCACTGTGCTCACCAGTACTGGCAATGAAAACATCCTCCAGTCATCATCAGAGAGTGAGAAAGACGACTTGGAGTATCGCAAGAAGCAGCTACAGAAGTTGCAGCATGAGGTGGTGGATATTGAGGATATGGACACTGGCATCAACATCATGGACCTGGGCCTCAATGAGTTTCGTCTCGACCTGCTTGCCTACGTCAAGGACAATCCCGACGTGGAGCACGCTCCTAGTGGTATGGATGCCGTGGTGACACATAGCAACATGGCGAAACCGGGCGTCATTTATATCCTGAAGAACAGGAGCAATGACGTGAACATCGACCACAAGAATCTCTTGCATCCATTTTATATGGTATATATCGGAGAGGATGGCGAGGTGATATGCGACCATCTGCATCCCAAGAAGTTGCTCGACATAATGCGACATCTATGCCGTGGCAAGTCATCGCCCGACAAGGCTCTCTGCCAGCTGCTCAACCATGAGACGCAGGATGGCAGAAAGATGGAGCACTACAGCGAACTGCTGCACCAATCCATCGACAGTATCATCCATGTAAAGGAAGAGAGCGACATCGACAGCCTCTTCTCCTTGGGTGAGACCACGGCACTGAAGGGAGAGATCAAGGGATTGGATGACTTCGAGTTAATCACGTTCTTAGTAATAAAGTGAAGAGTGAAGAATTCAAATGCTTTTTAGATATGGAGAATATATTAGGATTTCCTGCTTCCACGATTTACGACAAGCCAGTGCAGAAGGTGGCTTTCTACAAGCACATGGAGATGAACAGCAAGATGAAGCAGCACTTCGTGGATGATGTGGCAGAGATGAACTGGCTCTATAAGTTAGCCCCTTCCACCCTCAATGTGAGCGATGGCAAGAGGGTGCATGAGATAGTCGTTTTTGTCGTGAGATTGAAGGCGAAGGACTGTCCGCTCGATGTCTTCACCTTCATCGACAAGATGATGCCAAGATACATCTTGTTTGTATTGGAATACGAGGGGGAATATCGGTTGCTGCTCAACTATAAGGAGGCTGCCGATGCCGAGGGAGCCACCTTTCGCATCAGCCGCTCATTTGTTTCTGAATGGACATCGTGTGGTGATAGTGAAGGCCTTGAAGCCCTGCATCTTACGATAGAGGGCAATGACATGGATGCCGTGTATGAGCACTTTGCCGGAGCCATCTCTGGCTTTGGCACACACAGCCATGCCCACACCCAGCGCATCATAGAGTTGCAGACGCAGATTAATGCCAAGGCCCGCCATGCCGAAAGCCTACAAAAGAAGATTCGAGCAGAAAAGCAATTCAACAAGCAAATGGAGTTGAATGGTGAGGCGAGGAAAATCAAGAGGGAGATAGCGGAACTAAAAAAGGAAATGGAAGGACTGAAAGGGGGAAGTTAGGATTGCTCTCCCTTTCAGTTCTTCCATCATTATTCACAAGTTCCAGCATATAGACAATCAACAGGGAATATCAAATCCCAGTTTTTACCCCATACAATATTACCAAATTCTATCTTGAATTTCTTAAACTTATTCTCATTCAAATAAGAATTGTACTGAGGATGAGGATGCTTCTTGATAAAAGCGCCAACATCTACTGTCTTAACCGTAGAATCACTGAAATGCAACTCTACCTTTAAAGGGGCAACATATTTAGCAGAAACAATACTTAATGTCATAATATCCCAAACTTGTTAGTTACAATCATCTCCATTCAGGATATTTATTGCGTAAACGAGATTCCATCGCTTCCCATGTTGTCCAATAATCAGGATCATTGTCATGCTCTATTGCCTCGAGTACGTTTTCGCGTACTTCTTCTACAGAATGTGAGCATGGCATTCCATTATAACAATCAACCTCATTCATTTCTGCGCCACTTTTCAAGTTCCCTATCAATATCTATGTCTTTAGGAAAATCCCAAAATACCATACTTTTCACACTCTGAGACATCTCCAAACGGTTTGGAATATGTGGATAATGCAAAACCTTTTTCTTTCTCATGACTTCCAATTAACAACCTTAATTCCAGGCATATTTTCAAAATGTTTGATATTAGCCGTTACCAATGTCATATTAGAGAAAATAGCTGATGCACCTATCAACAAGTCAAAATCATCTCGCCGTGTCCCCTTTTTCTCCAAAGCAAAACGAATTTCTCCATAAAGCTTTAAATGAGGTAAAATCGGAACAATTCCAAACAAACGAGTTATTGTCTTTACATCTTGAATATGAGATTTTCTACCTGACTTTGCTGCTCCATAATACAACTCCGCAACTGTAATCTCCGAGATATAGCAATGATCTTGCCCAACATCTAAAACATGTTGTATTATCCCTCCATCTTTCTTGAGAAGAGATATACAAACGTTTGTATCCAACAAATAATTCCCCATTTTTTACCAAGTATCAACAGTTCGAGTAAAAGAACAAGTAGAACGTAACTCATCTGCATATTCTTCCGCAGTCTGTCCCTCAGCCCAATCACCTTTAAAGCATGTTCTCAAATCGAGTTTATCTTCTTTCTTAGACTTAGACTTCACCATGTTTTTGAATGAATCTAAAATTTCCTTTGCTATAGAAAGCCTATCTTCCCAAGCCAAGGAAGAAACACCCTCCATATACATTTCTGGTATCGTTAATGTCTGCATAATCTTCTTTTTTAGTTCTAACGCCGCAAAGTTACGCTTTTATATTGAAAACGCAAAGAAAAAAGAGGGGAAACTTTTGGGGATATCAGAAATAATTTGTACTTTTGCAGAAACATTATTGCCGTACAATGCTTGATTGCTTTGCTAAAGCATAATTGCTGTACTAAAGCAGTATTGCGAAGGCGTTGCTTTAAGCATCGCCAAGTAGCTGGGCTGGGGCGAAAGCCAAGCCTGCTATATTTTCGTGGGTTAACGATTAGATTCGTATCGATTCGACTGGAAGTTCTGCACAGAATAGCTCCTACCAAAGCAAAATTCTTTAAGACGAACTTACAGGGGAAATGGATACGCCATCATAGGCGTATCCTCACCTCTCGTATTTCGTCTTATGGGCCATCTGTGGTAGGAGCAGCCTTGTGTAGGAATACGATAAGGCTGAGGGTACGCTTCTTTTTGTACCCCTATCTTATTGACTATTAACGATTTGATTTTTCAGATTTAAAGCTCCTACCAACATGCAAAATCTTGAACTCAAACATCTCGACCAGGCATCTATCAGCTCCACCCAGCTGACTATTGATGCCTTAGCTCGCATTGCCCCTTCTTGCATCACCGAAGTGAAGGATAGCAAGACGGGAAGTATCAAACATGCCGTTGACTTCCATGTGCTCCGCCAACTGCTGGGCGACAATGCCGTGGAGGATGCTGTCGAAGCTTACCAGTTTAACTGGGTGGGTAAGCAGGAGGCTCGACGTGAGGCGGCGAAGTCTATCACCAAGACCTTGCGCCCTGTGCCAGAGGATAGTGTGGATTGGGACAACACCCAAAACATCTATATCGAGGGCGACAACCTCGAAGCCCTCAAACTCCTCCAAAAGTCTTACCTCGGCAAGGTGAAGATGATTTACATCGACCCGCCTTACAACACGGGCAACGACTTCGTGTATCACGATGACTTCAAGCAGAGCCAAAGTGAATACGACGAGGCTGCTAGCAACGTGGACGAGGAGGGCAACCGACTCGTAAGCCGTAACAAGGGCGGCAATGGTTCAGACTTTGAGGACGCTTTCAAGAAGAACACCGACAGCAATGGACGCTTCCATTCTGATTGGTGCTCCATGATTTATAGTCGCTTAATGATTGCAAGAAGTCTGCTGACTGAGGATGGCGTGATCTTCATTTCGATTGATGACAATGAAGTGGAGAATCTGAGAAAGATATGCGATGAGGTGTTTGGAGAGGCAAACTTTATAGCTACACTTGTTTGGGAAAGAGCATATTCACCAAAGAATGATGCGAAATACATATCAAATAGTCATGATTACATACTCATGTTTGCCAAGCAAATAGACTTATTCACTATTGGTAGGCTTGAAAGAACCGCTGAGGCAAACGCAAGATACAAGAATCCAGATAATGACCCACGTGGTGATTGGAAACCAAGTGATATGTCCGTCAAGACGTACAACAAATCTTGCGACTATGCTATCACGACACCGTCGGGGAAAGTCGTCGAGCCTCCAGCAGGTCGCTGCTGGAGGCTCTCAGCGAACGCGTTCGCTGAGAGACTCCGAGACAACCGCATATGGTTCGGTCCTGATGGCAACAGTGTCCCTTCTATTAAACGTTTCCTTTCAGAATTGCAATTTGACGGTATGGCACCGACTTCTATTCTGTTTTACAAAGAAGTTGGACATAGCCAAGAAGGTGCAAAAGAAGTTACAGCTTTATTTGGAGACAAAGGTGTTTTCGATGGTCCAAAACCGGTAAGACTCATGGAACGACTTATTACTTTAGCGAACCTACATAATGATTCTATTGTTTTAGACTTTTTCTCTGGATCAGCAACAACTGCTCATGCCTTAATGAAGGCAAATGCAAAAAGTGGTAAATCCTGCAAATTTATCTTAGTGCAACTACCAGAAGAAATTAGCGATACGAAAAAAGACCAAGGCTATAAGAACATCTGCGAAATTGGCAAGGAGCGTATTCGTCGAGCAGGAGCAAAGATAAAGGCAGAATTGGAGAAGAACGAGGTCGAAGACACAAACAAGGAGAAGGGTTTGTTTGATGGGAATGAAAACAAGATTGAAAACGAGAATGGCAATAAAAATGAAAGCGGAAATGAAGAGACATCAGCAGCCTTAGCCAAAGCCACGTCCCTCGATACCGGCTTCCGTGTCTTCCGCATAGACTCTGGCAACATGAAGGATGTGGAGCAATCTCCATCGGATGTGGACCAGATGAAGCTCGATTTCTTCCTCGACAATGTGAAGGACGACAGAACAGAGCTGGACTTGCTCTTCGGCTGCATGCTCAACTGGGGCGTTCAGCTCTCCCTGCCAATGAGCATGGAGACGGTGGATGGATGCAACATCTATACCGTGAACGAGGGCGACTTGGTAGCTTGCCTCACCAAAGACCTGCCCGTAACAGAAAACATCGTGCGTGCTATCGCCGAGAAGTCCCCACTCCGTGTCCTCTTCCGTGATGGCAGCTTTGCCTCCGATGCCGCCAAGATCAATATCTTCGAGCAATTCAAGCAGCTCATGGATTGGAGCGATGATGAAATCATTAAGAATGTAAGAGTATTATGAAACTAAGATATAAGCACCAAAGATTCCAAGAGAATGCGGCTCGATGTGTGGTGGATGCCTTCATCGGACAACCCAAGAGCGATGGACTCTCCAACTTCATGGTGGACCCGGGAAAAGGCGACCCTGATGGCATCAAGTTTGACATGGAAGGCTTTGGCAACCAAGAAATCGTCTTGGCGCAAGAAGACATCACGGAGAATATACGTGCCGTCCAGATGCAGCAAGGCATACGCCCCGTAGAGCATCTGGAGCAACTGCAAGGCGTGGGCACTGCCCTCACCATCGAGATGGAGACGGGTACGGGCAAGACCTATACCTACATCAAGACCATGTTTGAGCTGAACAAGCAATATGGCTGGACCAAGTTTGTCATCGTAGTGCCCAGCATCGCCATCCGAGAGGGCGTATATAAGAGTTTTCTCTCCATGGAGGAGCATTTCGCCCTGGAATACGGCAAGCGCATGCAGTACTTCATCTACAACTCGAAGCAACTCGCCAAGATAGACAGCTTCGCCAGCGACCCTGGCATCCACGTGATGATCATCAACACGCAAGCCTTCAACACCTCCATGAACGAGGACAAGAACAAAGAGGGACGTGGTGGCGACAACGCAGCTCGCATCATCTTCAGCCGAAGAGATGAGTTTCGCTCCCGCCGCCCTATCGACATCCTCTCCGCCACTCGTCCCATCATGATCATCGACGAACCACAGAGCGTACTGGGCAGCAACAAGGCGAATGCCACCCGCAAGGGACTCGCCCTCTTCCGTCCGCTCTTCACCTTATTATATAGTGCCACCCACCGACAGGGCGACATCTACAACATGGTGTATCGCCTGGACGCCATCGATGCCTACAACAAGCATCTGGTGAAGAAGATAGAGGTAAAGGGCATCTCGCAGAAAGGCAGCACTGCCACCAACGGCTACCTCTATCTGGAGGAAATCGTACTGAGCAAGGGCAATCCGCAGGCACGCATCGGCCTTGACATCAAGACTGCCAACGGCACCAAGCAAACCACCAAGTTGGTGAGCGAGGGCTGGAACCTCTATGAGCAATCGGGCGAGCTGGAGGAATACAAGGATGGATACATCATAGAGCGGATAGACGGCATGGACGGCAGCATCCACCTGCTCAACGGCATCCAACTATCTGAGGGCGAAGCCATCGGCAAGGTGAACGAAGACCTGCTGCGCCGCATCCAGATAAAGGAAACCATTCGCACCCACATAGAACGAGAGCGTCAACTCTTCCAGAAGCACATCAAGGTATTGTCGCTCTTTTTCATCGACCACGTGAGCAGCTACAAGCTCTATGGCGACGAGGTGGAGACCGACAGCATGGGCAACAGCGATGCCAGAGGCAAGTTTGCCAAGATGTTTGAGGAGGAGTATCACAATGTGGTAAGAGAACTCATGCCCTCATTGACGGATGGCGCATATAGCCGATACCTGAGCGACCCTAGGAATGCCGCCAAACAGGTACATCAAGGATATTTCTCCAAGGACAAGAAAGGCAGAATGATAGACCCGAAGTTAGAGCGAGGCACCACCGACAGCAATGACGAGAGTGCCTTCGACCTCATCATGAAGGACAAGGAGCGACTCTTGAGCTTTGAGGAACCCGTGCGCTTCATCTTCTCCCACTCCGCCTTGAAGGAAGGTTGGGACAATCCGAACGTATTTCAGATATGCACCCTGAAGGATTCGGACAACACCACCAAAAAACGTCAGGAAGTGGGACGTGGCATGCGCCTCTGCGTCAATGACAAGGGCGAACGTCAGGATGCCGATGTACTGGGCGAGGAACATGTATTTGACACCAACGTGCTCACGGTGATAGCCAGCGAGAGTTACGAGAACTTCGCCACCAGTCTGCAACACGAGATAGCCGATGCTTGTGCCGACCGCCCTGTCAAGGTTACGGTACATCTCTTCGAGGACAAGCAAGCCACCCTATCCGATGGCAGCCTCATCACCATCAGCCGCTACAAGGCATCAGACATCTACGATGCCCTGGTGATGCAACAATACATCAAGCATGGCGAGTTGACGGATAAGTATTATGATGATAAGCTAAATGGCACGCTCTATTTCGGCGACCAGGATGACGTGAAGACCTTCATCGTCTCTACCCTCGCCACCATTTACAATCCGAAGGAAGCCCTCATTGACAATGCCCGAAAGGCAAAGGAATCCCACTTCATCAAGGACAACTTTGAGAAGAAGCAGTTTCAAGACCTTTGGCGACAGATCAATGCACGCACCTATTATACGGTGAAGTTTGAGACACAAAAGTTGATACAAAGTGCTATCAAAGAGATAGACAAACTACTGAGTGTCACGGAGATACGTATCATCGTAGAAAGAGGCAAGTTGGAAAGTATCGCAGACAAAGAGCAGTTGGTTTCTGCCTCAGCGATGACGCAAGGCAAGAGTCGCACCATCCACGTAAGGGAAGCCGTGGGCAACAACGTAAAATATGACTTGATAGGCAAGCTCGTGGAATCCACAGGCTTGACTCGCCGCACCATTGTAAGCATCCTGCAAGGCATCAAGCCTGCCACGTTCAAGCTGTTCAGTCTGAACCCCGAAGAGTTCATCATCAAGGTGACTCGCATCATCAATGATTGTAAGGCGACGGCTGTGGTGCAGCACATCACCTATAACAAGCGAGAGGGCGACAACGGCACCTACTCCACTGAAATATTCTCAGAATCAGTTTTGAAGGGTAAGTTGGGCATCAACGCCATCGAGTCGAAGAAGTCGCTATACGATCTTGTGGTAGTGGATAGTGCTGGCATAGAGATGAGCTTCGCCGAAAAACTGGAAAAGCAGGAAGAGGTGGTGGTTTATACCAAGTTGCCTCGTGGCTTCTACATCAACACGCCGATGGGCAGATACAACCCCGACTGGGCTGTAGTGTTCCGTGAGGGCAGCGTGAAGCACATCTATTTCATTGCCGAGACCAAGGGTGAGGACCTGTTGGAATCCGACCTTCGCACCACGGAGCAGAACAAGATAGCTTGCGCCCGCAAGCACTTCGAAGCCATCAGCCATGGGGATGTGGTGTATGACGTGGTGAAAACGTATGATAGCTTGTATAATAAAGTGATGAAATAAAGAAAAATCGCTGTCGCTACACATCAAAATAGGGTTCACCCATCGTCATTTTCCTTCACCAAGGGTTCACCATTTGTACCTTCAAAAGCTACTATCGTGAATACAGGTGAAGGGTGGGTTCACCCATCGGAAGCCCAGTGTTTATCGGCTTTCCGAAACCAAGGTGAACGGTGAACCCTCTTTTCTTGCTTTCGTGCGCATACGCGAAAGAATATATAAGAAAGAACACACTTTCATTAGTTTTACGAAGAAAAACACATATATAATATATAAAAGATATAATTATTATATAAAAGGGGTTCACCGATTCAAATGACTAACAAAGGTTGCTCTGTGACTAACAGAAAAAGCTGAATGACTAAGAGAGAATTCTCTGTGACTAGCAGAGAAGAAAAATCCCAGTTGCCATGCTTCCCCAACATGACAACTGGGATAACTTATGCTATATATAGCCAATAAATTCCAGCAAGGATCGCTAATACGATGACGGTTACCACTGTTTTAATCAGACAGGTAGCCACCTTCTTGACAACCAAGAAGCCTACGATGAGCACCACCAAGGCGAAAATGTAATATCCAAAATCTCCCATAATAGAAAACTTTACTTTTACTAAATAATTACTTGAAAAGGCGGCGGAACTCCGTAGGTATCGGTGTCTCAAACTCCATTGGCTGATGCGTCACAGGATGATAGAAGCAGAGCACATAGGCATGGAGGCAAAGTCGATGGCAAGGATCATCGCCATTGCCATACTTGATGTCACCACACACAGGATGCCCCATATCGGCAGTATGCACACGAATCTGGTTCTTGCGTCCCGTCTCCAGGCGGAACTCCACCAATGAATGCTCGGTAGAGCGATCCAGCGTATGGAAGTGAGTGACAGCATACTTACCGCCATTGTCAGTAGGACTGCTATAGGTGATATACGCCTTGTTGTCCTTCAGCCAGTTGGCTATCGTTCCCTCGTCCTCTTCCATCTCGCCCGACACCACAGCCACATATCGGCGGTCATAGACATTGTGATGCCAATCATTCTCCAGGGCAAGTTCCGTCTGCTTGTCCTTGGCGTAAATCATCAACCCCGATGTATCACGGTCGAGGCGATGCACCACGTGAGCCTGACAGTTCTGGCGAGTCTTATGGAAATAGTCGTCGAGCACGGTCTTGACATTGAGTGCGGAATGACCCGCCGCCATGCTCAGGATGCCGACGTTCTTCTCTATCACCACGATGTATCTGTCCTCATAGACTATCTTGATATATCTACTCTTGAATCCATTGTTGTTCTTCTTCGACTTGCTCACCGACACCTTCATGCCAGGACGCAAGGCATAGTCGAACTGGGTGACAGTCTTGCCATCCACCTTGATGCCACGCCCCTGGAGGGTCTGCTTGATCTTCGTCTTGCTCTCGCCCTTGATGTTGGCGAGCAACCACTCCAACAAGGGAGCTGGCTTTCCGACCGTATAATGGTCGTACTCATGCTGTTGATGATAATTGTTGTTCTTTGGTCTCATGATAGTGCAAAAGTAGTGTTTTTTGCCCTAACTGCCAAATATATAGCGCGTTTTATTGCAATATCTGCTTGTTTTTTGCTCTAAATTTGCGTTTCCCGAATATTTTTCGTAACTTTGCAGCCTAAAATTAATAATATTAAGGTAATACGTAGTAATGATAACAGTAACAAATCTTGCAATCCAATTCGGAAAGAGAGTCCTCTACAAGGACGTGAACCTCAAGTTCACTCATGGTAACATTTATGGTATCATCGGTGCCAACGGTGCCGGCAAGTCAACTCTGCTCAGAGCTATCAGCGGAGACTTGGAGCCTAACAAGGGTAGCGTGGAAATGGGTCCAGGCGAGCGCCTTTCTGTCTTGGAGCAGGATCACTTCAAATATGATGAGTTCCGTGTGATGGACACCGTCTTGATGGGTCACCAACCTCTCTGGGAGAACATGAAGGAGCGTGAGCGCCTCTATGCTAAACCTGAGATGACTGAGGAAGATGGCAACCGTGCCGCCGACTTGGAGCTGAAGTTCGCTGAGATGAATGGTTGGGAGGCTGAGAGCAACGCTGCCCAGCTTCTCCAGAACCTCGGCGTGAAGGAAGAGCAGCACGACAAGTTGGTAGGTGAGCTTTCCAATACTGAGAAGGTGCGCGTGATGTTGGCGAAGGCTCTCTTCGGCAACCCTGACAACCTCCTCCTCGATGAGCCTACCAACGACCTCGACCTCGACACCGTAGAGTGGTTGGAGGAATACTTGAGCAATATCGAGCAGACCGTTTTGGTGGTATCCCACGACCGTCACTTCCTCGACTCCGTCAGCACACAGACCGTGGACATCGACTTCGGCAAGGTAACCATGTTCGCAGGTAACTACTCATTCTGGTACGAGAGTTCTCAGTTGGCATTGCGCCAGGCTCAGAACCAGAAGATGAAGGCTGAGGAGAAGAAGAAGCAGTTGGAGGAGTTCATCCGCCGATTCTCTGCCAACGTGGCTAAGAGCAAGCAGACCACATCTCGCAAGAAGATGCTGGAGAAGTTGAACGTGGAGGAGATCCGTCCTTCTAGCCGTAAGTACCCAGGCATCATCTTCCAGATGGACCGTGAGCCAGGCAACCAGATTCTTGAGGTAGAAGGTTTGAAGGCTGTTGATGAGGACGGAACAGTACTCTTCGACAACGTGAACTTCAACATCGAGAAGGGTGAGAAGGTGGTATTCCTCTCTCACAACCCTAAGGCGATGACTGCCCTCTTCGAGATCATCAATGGCAACCGCAAGGCTGACGCTGGTGACTACAAGTGGGGTGTGACCATCACTACCGCTTACCTCCCACTCGACAACACCGAGTTCTTCCAGAGCGACAAGAACCTCGTAGATTGGTTGAGCCAGTATGGTCCGGGCAACGAGGTTGCCATGAAGGGTTACCTCGGAAGAATGCTCTTCAGCGGTGAGGAAGTATTGAAGAAGGTGAACGTGCTCTCTGGAGGTGAGAAGATGAGATGTATGATTGCCCGTATGCAGTTGCAGAACGCCAACTGCTTGATCCTCGACACTCCTACCAACCACTTGGACTTGGAGAGCATCCAGGCATTCAACAACAACTTGGTGGCTTTCAAGGGTAACATCCTCTTCGCCAGCCACGACCACGAGTTCATCAACACCGTAGCCAACCGCATCATCGAGTTGACTCCATCAGGCACCATCGACAAGCTCATGTCTTACGATGAGTACATCTACGACGAGGCCATCAAGGAGCAGAAGGCTAAGATGTACGGATTGCAGTAAGTTTGACACATTAATTAATACATATCATAGAGAGTGCCAGCCTTTTTCTAAGGTTGGCACACTTTTTGTGAAGAGGTGTGTCGAAGAATAGACAATCATTTGTCACTTATAATTTACTATTTATCATTTTAAACGACTATGTCACAAGAAAAAGAAATTAAGATAGAAGACGGCAACGCCAAGGAGCAAGTGGAAAACGAGCAGGTTTCCAACCAGCAAGCAGAGAACACAGACGCTCAACAAGGTGATGCCCAGAAAGAGACTGACACTGTAGCTGACAAAACGGCTGACAGCAATGATTCTGCCGACAAAAAGGCAGAAGAGGCAGAGTTGAACCCATTGGAGAAAGCACAGAAGGAAGTAGAAGAACTGAAGAAGCAGTTGCTCTACAAGACCGCCGAATTTGAGAACTACCGCAAGCGTACCCTCAAGGAGAAAGCTGAGTTGATTCTCAATGGTGGCGAGAAGACGATAGCTGCCATTCTCCCAGTGCTCGATGACTTTGAGCGTGCCATCGCCGACAAGAGCGAGGACCCTAAGGCCATCAAGGAAGGTGTTCAGATGATCTTCAACAAGTTTACCAAGACCCTCGAAGGACTTGGCGTGAAGAAGATAGAGACAGCCGACAAGGACTTCGACGTAGATTATCACGAGGCTATCGCCATGGTTCCAGGCATGGGCGATGACAAGAAAGGCAAGGTCATCGACTGCGTACAGACAGGTTACACCCTCAACGACAAGGTGATCCGCCACGCAAAGGTAGCTGTAGGACAATAATCAACTGAATAAGAACAACAAGTAAACGGGCTTCGAGGCTCACTCAACTAGAGAAAATGGCAAAAAGAGACTATTACGAGGTGCTTGGCGTCGATAAGTCAGCATCTGAAGACGAAATAAAGAAGGCTTATCGAAAGATAGCTATCAAGTATCATCCAGACCGCAACCCTGGCGACAAGGAGGCCGAGGAAAAATTTAAGGAGGCTGCAGAAGCTTACGAGGTTTTGCACGATGCACAGAAACGCCAACAGTATGACCAGTTCGGATTTGATGGTCCACAAGGTGGATTTGGCGGATTCGGCGGTGGAGCTGGCATGAACATGGACGACATTTTCTCTATGTTCGGCGACATCTTCGGTGGTCACGGCGGTGGTTTCGGTGGCTTTGGCGGAGGTGCCGTACACCAGCAATACCAAGGTAGCGACTTGAGAGTGAAGGTGAAACTCAGCTTGCAGGAGATTGCCACAGGCGTCACCAAGAAGTTTAAGATTCGCAAGGACGTCACCTGTAGCGCTTGCCACGGCACTGGTTGTGAGGGCGGTGCTCAGCCTGAGACTTGTCCTACCTGTCATGGTACTGGTGCCACCATCAAGACCGTTCGCTCCATGTTTGGCATGATGCAGACTCAGGTCCCTTGTCCTAACTGCCATGGAGAGGGTACCATCATCAAGCACAAGTGTAAGGAGTGTAATGGAGAAGGCATCGTCAAGGGCGACGAGGTCGTAGAAATCAACATTCCTGCAGGTGTGGAAGACGGCATGTGTGTCACCGTACGTGGCAAAGGTAACGCTGGCAAGCACAATGGTATCAACGGCGACATCCAAGTATTGATACAGGAGGAGAAAAGCGAGATCTTCGAACGTGATGGTCAAGACTTGTACTACAATCTCGTGCTCGACTTCACGACTGCCACCCTCGGTGGTGAGGTAGAAGTTCCAACCATCGATGGCAAGACAACCATCAAGATAGAGCCAGGAACCCAACCAGGCAAGCAAATTCGCTTGAGAGGCAAGGGTCTGCCAGCAGTGCAAGGCTACGGCTATGGCAAGGGCGACATCATCGTCAATGCCACCGTCTATGTGCCTAAGACCTTGACCAAGGAAGAGAAGGAATTGGTATTGAAGTTCAAGCAATGCGAGAACTTCACAGCAGACAATGCCACCAAGAAGTCACTCTTCGAGAGTTTCAAGAACCTGTTTAAATAGACTTTTACAAAGATAATATGATAAAGGAAGGAGCAATTTCATCTTTTCAAGGCAAAGGATGGGATGCTCCTTTTTTGATGATTTGCCCCTCGGCTTGCCTATCATCACCCCTACATATATCATATCCCCTATATATATAATAAGGTATAGGAAAGCCAACAAATCGTCCATTCAAACCGCAGAAGAACATGAACTATCAAGAAACAATAGAATACTTATTCAATAGCACTCCAGTCTTCGAAAAAATTGGAGCCAAAGCATATAAACCAGGATTGCAAACCACCGAAGCCCTCGATGAGCATTTCGGGCATCCTCATCATCAGTTCAAGACCATCCATGTGGCAGGAACCAACGGCAAGGGTTCATGCTCGCACACCCTCGCTGCCATCCTACAGGCAGAAGGTTACAAGGTGGGATTATACACCTCCCCACATCTCGTGGATTTCCGTGAGCGCATCCGTGTAAACGGCGAGTGTATCCCAGAGGAGTATGTCATCGACTTCGTGGAGAAGGAACGCAACTTCTTCGAGCCATTGCACTGTTCGTTCTTCGAACTGACCACCGCCTTGGCATTTAAGTATTTTGCCGAGCAAAAGGTAGATATCGCCGTCATAGAAGTTGGATTGGGAGGCAGATTGGATTGCACCAACATCATCACCCCTATCCTCTCCATCATCACCAACATCAGTCTTGACCACACCCAGTTCCTCGGCAACACCCTGGCAGAAATCGCAGGCGAGAAAGCGGGCATCATCAAGAAAGGTGTGCCTGTTGTGATTGGCGAATACACTTCAGAGACAAAGCCTGTATTCAGAAAGAAAGCGCAAGAAATGCAAAGTCCTATTGTCTTTGCAAGCGACTACAAAAATCAAGAAGTAAGCTTTGCCATACCTATTGAGAATGGTCTCGAATACAACACCAAACGTTATGGCAGACTGATCGGTGAACTTTGTGGTGAATATCAAGTGATGAACATGAACACCATCCTGCAAGCCGTCCACATCCTCACCACAAAAGCCGCCCCTATCAAGATAAGCGAAGAGAGCATACGAAAAGGTATCAAGCATGTGACAGAACTGACGGGCCTGATGGGTAGATGGCAAAAGATACAAGAGCATCCTTTGGTCATCTGCGACACCGGGCACAACGTAGCTGGATGGGAATGTCTGGCACCACAAATCAAGTCGCAACCCTGCCAACAGCTTCGCATCGTTTTTGGCATGGTAGATGACAAAGATGTGTCAACTGTGATGAAAATGCTTCCTAAGGAGGCGATTTACTATTGGACGCAAGCTACCACGAAAAGAGCCATTAAAGTGGAGAAAATCGCAGAACTAGGTCGTCAGAATGGCTTAAACGGAGAAATGTATTCGTCTGTTAATAAGGCATTTAAGGCAGCACTTGCCGAATCAGACAGCAAGGATTTCATCTTTGTAGGAGGCTCCAGTTACATCGTGGCTGATTTCCTTTCGTAAGATATTTTTTGTTTTTTTAAATCAATAAGTTGCAAAAAAGTTTGTGATAATCATTTTTTTTTAGTTACTTTGCAGTAGATAATAACTTAAGCAATAAAGTAACTAAAAAATAATGATATTATGAGCGCAGAAGTAGAAAACCTCTGTGGTCTGAAAAGAGAAGATTTTCAGACCACTGTGAATGGAAAGCAGACAGACCTTTTCATCTTAAAGAACAAGCTGGGCAACGAAGTTGCAGTAACAAACTACGGTGGTGCGGTTGTAGCAATCATGATGCCTGACAAGGATGGCAACTATGCAAATCTTATCCAGGGTCATGACAACATCCAGGATGTCATCAATTCTCCAGAACCATTCTTGAGCGTACTGATCGGTCGCTATGGCAACCGTATCAAGGAAGGTAAGTTCACCCTCCATGGCAAAGAGTATCAGTTGGCTTGCAATGATGGTCCTAACCACTTGCATGGCGGTCCTACCGGTTTCCACGCACACGTTTGGGATGCCACTCGCATGAGCGACAACGCCGTTGTCTTGAAATACACCAGCCCTTACGGCGAGGAAGGTTTCACTGGCGAATTGGAAGTTTGGGTAGCTTACACATTGACAGACGACAATGAGTTCGTCATCAAATATCAGGCAACAACCAACAAGATGACCATCGTCAACTTGACACACCACGGATTCTTCTCTATCCAAGGTATCGCCAACCCTACTCCAACTATCGACAACATCATCTGCGAGGTCAATGCAGACTACTACTTGCCTATCGACGAGGTATCTATTCCTACAGGTGAGATTTTGAAGGTAGAAGGCACTCCATTCGACTTCCGCACACCAAAGCCTATCGGTCAGGACATCGATGCTGACGATGAGCAGCTCAAGAATGGTCAGGGCTATGACCACAACTATGTATTGAACAAGAAAGAGGAAGGCGAGTTGAGCTTCGCTGCCCGCATCAAGGACCCAGCAAGCTGCCGTACCATGGAAGTCTATACTACAGAGCCAGGTCTTCAGATGTACACTGGCAACTTCTTGGCAGGCATTCCTGGCCAGCATGGCGCAACATTCCCACGCCGCAGTGCGGTATGTTTCGAGGCACAGAAATTCCCTGACACACCAAACCACCCATATTTCCCTAGCTGCACATTGAAGCCAGGAGAAACTTATACACAAAAGACAATTTATAAGTTTGGTGTTGACAAATAAGCTTAAAAACAAATAATAAGATAGGAGTAATTGCTTGGCAACCAACCTTGCTAAGCAGTCACTCCTTTTTGTGGAAAAACAAATCATAAAACATTAACAATATCAACTATCAATTCAAAACAATGGAACAAAAAATTGGAAATAGTAACAGTCGTATCGTTGCAATCATAACCATGTGTTTTATCTTTGCAATGATTTCTTTCGTAACCAACATGGGAGCACCATTTGGTAATATTTGGGGTTTCAAATATACCTGGGCATCCATGATGGGTAACATGATGAACTTCGCCGCATACCTCTTCATGGGTATTCCTGCTGGTAAGATGTTGGAAAGCAAGGGTTACAAGAAGACAGCCCTCATCGCTCTTGCCGTAGGTACCATCGGCTTGCTCATCCAATATATGTCAAGCCTCTTCGGTGATGACATCGTAGTATTCACCCTTGAGTCTGGTGCCGTTTGTCTCAACTTGATCATTTACCTCCTCGGTGCATTCGTTTGCGGTTTCTGTGTATGTATGCTCAACACAGTAGTCAACCCAATGTTGAACTTGCTCGGTGGCGGTGGTAACCGTGGTAACCAGCTCATCCAGATTGGTGGTACATTGAACTCACTCACCGGTACCCTCACCCCATTGTTGGCAGGTGTATTGGTAGGTACCGTTACCGCCCAGACCAGTATGAGTGATGTAGCTCCATTGCTCTTCATCGGCATGGCAGTATTCATCATCGCATTCTTCATCATCTACAATGTCTATATCCCTGAGCCACAGGCTAAGAAGGACAATGCCACATACGAGCGCAGCCCTTGGGCTTTCCGCCATTTCGTATTAGGTGTGATTGGTATCTTCTTCTATGTAGGTATTGAGATTGGCATTCCTGCACAGCTCAACTTCTACATTTCTAATATGGACTTCACAGGTGCAGCTTCTGTAGGTGGTGCATTCGCAGCCGTATATTGGTTGTTTATGATGTGTGGCCGTTTCCTCAGCTCATTCATCAGTGGTGCCGTATCTACCAAGATTCAGATGACAACCGTATCTTTGGTAGCCATCGTATTGCTCCTCATCGCTATCTTCTTGCCAGAGAGCAACACTTTGAACTTCTCTCTCTCAGGCGACTCTGAGATTGCAAGTCTCTTGAAGTTGGATGACCATGGCACAGGTGTCGTAGCATTTACAATCCCTACCAAGTGTGTGCTCATCGCACTCTGTGGTTTCTGCACCTCTATCATGTGGGGTGGTATCTTCAACCTTGCCGTTGAGGGACTTGGCAAATACACAGCACAGGCATCTGGTATCTTCATGATGATGGTAGTAGGTGGTGGCGTGATGCCTCTCATCCAGGATGGTATCGCCAAGGCAGCAGGCCCTATCGCCTCTTACTGGCTCATCATCGCCATGGTGGCATACCTTCTCTTCTACGCCCTCGTTGGTGCAAAGAATGTCAATAAGGACATCGTAGTAGATTAATTTCCGAAATAACTTCAATTCCCGAGAGCATCACGCTCTTGGGAATAACAAATAATCAACAATTCATTTATTTAACAATCTAAACTATACAACTATGGATATTGAAAAAGTAAGAAGCCGCTTCATCAAGCACTTTGATGGTAAAACAGGTAATATTTATATGTCTCCAGGCCGTATCAACCTCATCGGCGAGCACACCGACTACAATGGTGGATTCGTATTCCCAGGTGCTGTTGACAAGGGGATCATGGCAGAGATTCGTCCTAACGGCACCAACACTGTGATGCTCTACTCTATCGACTTGAAGGATCGTGTAGAGTTCAAGGTGGACGATCCTCAGGGTCCTCGTGCTTCTTGGGCACGCTACATCTACGGTATCTGCCAGGAGATGAAGGCTTTGGGCGTTGACGTCAAAGGTTTCAATGCAGCCTTCTACGGTGATGTGCCTCTCGGTGCAGGTATGTCTTCATCAGCTGCTTTGGAGAGCTGCTTCGCTTTCGCTTTGAACGACCTCTTCGGCGACAACAAGGTTTCTAAGTGGGATCTCGCTTTGGCAGGTCAGGCTACAGAGCACAAGTACATCGGTGTCAACTGCGGTATCATGGACCAGTTTGCTTCTGTATTCGGCAAGGAGGGCAAGTTGATGCGCCTCGACTGCAACAGCCGTGAGTTTGAGTACTTCCCATTCGAGCCTAAGGGCTACAAGCTCTGCTTGGTTAACTCTAAGGTAAAGCACGAGTTGGCAGGTTCTCCATACAACGACCGCCGCAACTCTTGCGAGAATGTGGTTAAGCACATCGCTGCTAAGCACCCAGAGGCTAAGTTTGAGACACTTCGCGACTGCACATGGGAGCAGTTGGAAGAGGTTCGTGCCGAGGTAGGCGAAGAGGATTACAGCCGTGCTCACTTCGTATTGGGCGAGAAAGACCGTGTATTGGCAGTCTGCGATGCTCTTGAGAAGGGTGACTACGAGACTGTAGGTCAGAAGATGTACGAGACTCACTATGGTTTGAGCAAGGAGTATGAGGTAAGCTGCGAGGAGCTTGACTTCTTGAACGACGTTGCCAAGGAAGACGGCGTTACTGGTAGCCGTATCATGGGTGGTGGCTTCGGTGGCTGCACCATCAACTTGGTAAAGGACGACCTCTACGACAAGTTCTGCGAGGATGTTACCGCTAAGTTCACAGCTAAGTATGGTCACGCTCCAGAGATTTACCCAGTTGTCATCTCTGAGGGTTCTCACAAGGTTTGCTAATCAGCTAGCAACACAAGACACAGTTACACCTTATTATATATAAGAGGCTAGCCAAACAGGTGATAGAAATCTATCAAACAATAGGCAAGCAAGAACTTTAAGAAATATAATAAGCACATATACAAAGCGCAATGGATAACGAAGTCGTTTCCATTGCGCTTTTTCTGTTTGACCCTCCCCTATTCAGTGGCTTTTCGGCGCTTACCAAGACAAATAGTGTTAAAAAGACACTTCCAAGTAAAAAAAGTCTGCTAAATGCATGGAGGTTTAGAAATAAAATTGTAATTTTACACCCAAAAACAAGTAAACAACAAAAAAACAACCTAAAATGAGTAACGCAAAAAGCCTTTTCATGGGAGTGGGAATTGCTGCAATCGCAACACTCTCCGCTTGTTCATCAAGCAACACAGGAAATTTGACACAGTCTGGTTTAAACCCTGCCGACTTTGATTCAACTGTTCTCGGCAAGAAGACTGAGTTGGTAACCCTCAAGAATGCAAATGGCATGGAAGTATGCCTCACCAACTATGGTGGACGTGTTGTTTCCATCTCTGTTCCTGACAAGAACGGAAAGCCAACAGATGTTGTTTTGGGTTATGACAACATTCATCAGTATGCAGACACCCTCAACTCTCCTTCCGACTATGGTTCATCAGTAGGTCGCTATGCCAACCGTATCAAGGATGCCAAACTAAAATTGGCTGGTTCTGAATATCAGTTGAAGGCAAACGACAATGGCAACTGCCTCCATGGCGGTGGTGCCACAGGATGGGTGAACCAGGTATATGACATCACAGAGAAGAACGATTCTTCTGTCACATTCGTCATCAATGCCAAGGATGGTGAGAATGGTTTCCCAGGCAATGTTACAGCCACAGCCACTTATACTGTGAAGAGTGACAACACCCTCGACATCGTATTTGGTGCGACAACAGACAAGGAGACCGTCATCAACATGACCAACCACTCTTACTTCAACCTGAATGGCGACCCTTCTAAGGAAGGTTTCGACCAGGTGATGTATATCAATGCCGACAAGTTCACTCCTTCAGACACACTCTATATCCCAACAGGTGAGATCAAGGACGTAGCGGGAACTCCAATGGACTTCCGCACTCCTACAGAGATTGGCAAGAAGGTGGATTACAACTTCGACCAGATCAAAAATGCCACAGGATATGACCACAACTGGTGCTTGAACACCTATAAGGATGGCAAGGGCGACGACAAGACTGTTTGCGCAAGCCTCTACTCTCCTAAGAGCGGCATCTTGCTCGAAGTGTTCACCAACGAACCTGGCATCCAGGTTTATACAGGCAACTTCCAGGGCACAGGCATCGCTTGCAAGCACGGCATCAAGTATCCTAAGCACGTGAGTGTCTGCTTCGAGAGCCAGAAATACCCAGACTCTCCTACCAAGATTGCCCAAGGCGTGAAGGATTGGACTGACGCCACCTTAAAACCAGGCGAGAAGTACTACTCTCACCTCGCTTACAAGTTTAGCGTGAAGAAGTAAAAAATCATAGGCAAAACTAGCAAATCATCAAAACAAAAATAACAATCTAAAACAAGAAAAAAAAATTATGAATTGGAATTCAACAGAATTCGTATGGTTAGACTGGTTGGTACTTGCCATTGGTGTGGTAGGTGTCATTTGGGCAGTATGGCATGCGATCGTGAAAGACAGAAAAGCTCAGAAGGGAGAAGACTCTTCTGCTTACCTCTTTGGTAAGGGTGAGCCATGGTACGTAATCGGTATGGCCATCTTCGCTGCCAACATTGGTTCTGAGCACCTCGTTGGCTTGGCTGGTACAGGTGCCAAGAGTGGTGTCGGTATGGCTCACTGGGAGATGCAGGGTTGGATGATCCTCATCTTGGGTTGGTTGTTCGTACCTTTCTATCAGTTGCTCATCAACAAGATGGGTAAGATTATCACCATGCCAGACTTTCTGAAGTTCCGTTATACCCAGCGTACTGGTTCTTGGCTTTCTATCATCACCCTCGTAGCTTACATCCTCACCAAAGTGAGTGTCACTGCACTTACTGGTGGTATCTTCTTCGAGTATCTTTGGGGCTTGAACTTCTGGGCAGGAGCCATCGGCTTGATCATCCTCACCACTATCTTCACCGTATTCGGTGGTATGAAGGGTGTGATGACCCTTTCTACAATTCAGACTCCTATCCTCGTGATCGGTTCTTTCTTGGTACTCTTCCTTGGACTCTCTGCACTGGGTGGTGGTAGCATCACAGCAGGTTGGGCAGACATGATGGATTACTGTGGCAAGTTGAACAACGGCTATGGTACCACTCACATGTTCCACTGGGAGGCTGGTGACTCCATGTACCAAGACTATCCAGGTTTCGTCGTATTCTTGGGTGCCACTATCATTGGTTTCTGGTATTGGTGTACAGACCAGCACATCGTTCAGCGTGTATTGGGCCAGGTACCAGGCGAAAGCAATGAGGAAGTGATGAAGCGTGCCCGTCGTGGTACCATCGCAGCCGGTTTCTTCAAGATTCTCCCTTGCTTCATGTTCTTGATTCCAGGTATGATCGCAGCTGCTTTGGCTCAAAAGGGTGCTATCCAGCTGAACGAGACTGACGCAGCCTTCGCCATCATGGTAAAGAGCGTTCTTCCTGCCGGCATCAAGGGTATCGTAACCATCGGTTTCATCTGTGCACTTGTTGCTTCATTGGCAGCCTTCTTCAACAGCTGCGCTACCCTCTTCACCGAGGACTTCTACAAGCCTTTGAAGAAGGGTATGTCTGAGGCTCACTACGTACTCGTAGGTCGTATCGCCACAGTGGTAGTCGTTGTATTGGGTTTCGCATGGTTGCCTATCATGATGAAGATGGATACATTGTACAACTATCTCCAGGGTATTCAGTCACTTTTGGCTCCAGCCATGGTTGCTGTGTTCGCCATGGGTATCTTCTTCAAGAAGATTACTCCTAAGGCAGGTGAATACACCATGATCACTGGCTTCCTCATCGGTATGCTTCGCCTTGTCACCAACGTCATCACAGATACAGGTAAGGCTACTATGGATGGTACATTCTGGGATTGCACAGCATGGTTCTGGCAGACCAACTGGCTCGTATTCGAGTGCTGGTTGCTCGTCTTCCTCGTTATCTTCATGGTAGTAGTAAGCTGCTTCACACCAGCTCCAAGCAAGGAACAGGTAGAGGCTATCACCTTCACTGCCGACTTCAAGAAGTCTATCCGTGACAGTTGGAATGTATGGGATATCGTAGGCACTCTCGTTGTAGTAGGTCTCTGCGCAGCATTCTACGCATACTTCTGGTAAATCAAACATTTTCCGAAAGGAAACTCCATAGCATTTCAGCAAGCATCATCCTGCCAAAGGACAAGCTTGCTGAAATGCAAAACTCAAAAACAAGAAATAAACATTTAAAACTTGGCTTGAAAGCCTATCTATCATAATTTGGCTTAGAAGCCCAATCTATAATAACACAGAAAATCTAGAACATCATGACACAATTTTATAACGAACATTCAAAAGTTCTCGTATCTGTTGACTGCATCATCTTCGGTTTTAATGGCAACCAATTGCAGGTTCTCATCGGCAAACGCCAGATGGATCCAGGACGTGGCGAGTGGTCACTCTATGGTGGTTTCGTAGGATTGAACGAAAATCTAGAGGATGCCGCCAATCGTGTCATTCTAGAACTCACAGGCATGAAAGGACTATACATCCGCCAAGTGGGAGCTTTCGGTCGCATCGACCGTGACCCAGGCGAGCGTGTCATCTCCATCGCCTACTGCGCACTTATCAATGTCAAGGATTATGACGATAAGCTTCGCATCCAGCATGGTTTGGAATGGGTAAGTCTGAATGAATTACCACAACTCTATTCCGACCACAACCAAATGATACACAATGCGATTTCTCAGATTCGCCGCCGCATCAACACCGAGCCTCTGAGCTTCAAGTTATTGCCGGCACTCTTTACCCTCACCCAGCTGCAACATGTATTCGAGGCTGTGATGGGCGAGGAAATCGACAAGCGCAACTTCCGCAAGCGCATCAAGGACATCGACTTCATCGAGAAGACGGAACTCATCGACAAGGTTACTTCCAAGAGAGGCGCTGCCCTCTACCGCTTCAATAAGAAAGCATATGAGGAAGATCCTTCGTTCAACTTGAAATAGAAAATAACTTAAACAATATATATTATGTTAGAAGAATTAAAAGAAAAAGTGTTCAAGGCAAACCTTGACCTCGTAAAGCATAACCTCGTGCTTTTCACATGGGGTAATGTGAGTGGTATTGACCGTGAGAAAGGTCTCGTTGTCATCAAGCCATCCGGTGTAAGCTATGACACCATGAAGGCTAGCGACATGGTAGTAGTTGACTTGGAAACTGGCAAAGTCGTAGAAGGCGACTTAAACCCATCTTCTGATACTCCTACCCACTTGGTACTCTATCGTGCCTTCCCAGAGTTGGGCGGCGTGGTACACACCCACTCCACCTATGCTACCGCTTGGGCTCAGGCAGGCTTGGACATCCCTAACATCGGCACAACTCACGCCGACTACTTCCACGATTGCATCCCTTGCACGGATGCAATGACCGAGGACATGATGGCAGAATATGAGCACAACACGGGCGTTGTCATCGTTGACCGTTTCAAGAAAGACAACATCAACCCAGTTCACACTCCTGGCGTATTGGTCAAGAACCATGGTCCTTTCACATGGGGTAAGGATGCCGACGAGGCTGTTTATCACGCAGTGGTTGCAGAGCAGGTGGCAAAGATGGCGTTCATCTCTTTCAGCGTGAACCCTAACACCACCATGAACCCATTGCTCGTGGAGAAGCACTTCAGCCGCAAGCATGGTCCTAACGCATATTACGGACAAAAGAAAAAGCACTAATTTAATAAACAAAATAAACTAACAATAAAAACAACAACAATCATGATTAAGGCATTTGAAAATTACGAGATTTGGTTTGTAACTGGCGCACAGCTTCTTTACGGAGGCGAGACAGTGAAGATAGTAGATGGTCACTCCAAGGATATGGTAGATGGCTTGAACAACAGTGGCATCATCCCTGTAAAGGTAGTTTACAAGGGTACCGCCAACTCCTCAGCTGAGGTAGAGGCCATCATGAAGGCTTCCAACAACGATGACAAGTGTGTAGGTATCATCACATGGATGCACACTTTCTCTCCAGCCAAGATGTGGATCAAGGGCTTGCAGTCTCTCAACAAACCTCTCCTCCATTTCCATACACAGTACAACGCAGAGCTTCCTTGGAAGGACATCGACATGGACTTCATGAACCTCAACCAGTCAGCTCACGGCGACATCGAGTTCGGTCACATCTGCACTCGTATGCGTGTACCTCGCAAGGTAGTAGTAGGTTACTGGAAGAGCGAAGAGGCTCAGAAGCAGATTGCTACTTGGGCTCGTGTTGCTGTAGGTGTAGCTGACGCTCACAACGTACGCTGCTTGATGTTCGGTATGAACATGAACAACGTAGCCGTAACAGATGGCGACCGTGTTGAGTTTGAGCAACGCTTGGGCTACCACGTAGATTACTATCCAGTATCTTCTTTGATGGAGTACTTCAAGAAGGTAACTGACGAGGAGACTGATGCCCTCGTTGAGGAGTACAAGAAGGAATACACCATCAAGATTGACGAGTCTGGCGAGGAAGTATATTGGGAGAAGGTAAAGAATGCAGCCAAGGCTGAGATCGCTCTCCGTCGCGTATTGAAGGACGAGGGTGCTATCGCATTCACTACTAACTTCGATGACCTCGGTGATGCAGATGTCAACGATCCTAACTTCTGCGGCTTCGACCAGATTCCTGGTTTGGCTTCACAGCGCTTGATGGCTGAGGGTTATGGTTTCGGTGCAGAGGGTGACTGGAAGACAGCTTGCCTCTATCGTACACTCTGGGTAATGAACCAGGGCTTGGAGAAGGGTTGCTCATTCCTTGAGGACTACACACTCAACTTTGCAAAGGATCAGACTTCTAGCCTCCAGAGCCACATGTTGGAGGTTTGCCCACTCATCGCAACAGACAAGCCTAAGTTGGAGGTTCACTTCCTCGGCATCGGTATCCGCAAGTCTCAGACCGCTCGTTTGGTATTCACATCTAAGACCGGCAAGGGTATCAAGGCAACAGTCGTTGACCTCGGCAATCGCTTCCGTCTCATCGCTAGCGAGGTAGAGTGCATCGAGCCTCAGGAGATGCCTAAGCTCCCTGTAGCTTCTGCTCTCTGGGTTCCACAGCCTTCATTCGAGGTAGGTGCTGGTGCATGGATTCTCGCCGGTGGTACACACCACAGCGCATTCTCTTACGACATCACAGCTGACTACTGGGAGGACTTCTGCGAGATTCTCGGCATCGAGTTCGTCAACATCGACAAGAACACCGAGCTCCGCAGCTTCAAGCAGCAGCTCCGCAACAACGAGATTTATTACATGCTCAACAAGGCGTTGAAATAATAAAATTAGAAGATAATGAGCGCAAAATCAATTATAGAATCAGGTAAAGCCATTCTCGGTATCGAGTTTGGCTCTACCCGAATCAAGGCTGTCTTGATCGACAACGAGAACAAGCCTATCGCACAGGGTAGCCACGAGTGGGAAAACCAGTTGGTGGATGGTCTTTGGACTTACAGCATCGAAGCTATTTGGGCAGGTTTGCAGGATTGCTACGCCGACCTTCGCAAGAACGTGAAGGCTGAGTACGACTGCGAAATCAAGCAGTTGGCTGCCATCGGTATCTCTGCGATGATGCATGGTTACATGGCTTTCGACAAGGAGCAGAACATCCTCGTGCCTTTCCGCACATGGCGTAACACCAATACTGCCAAGGCAGCAGCTGAGTTGTCTGAACTCTTCCACTTCAATATCCCATTGCGTTGGAGCATCTCCCACGTATATCAGGCTATCTTGAACGGCGAGGAGCACGTAGGCAAGATCGACTTCCTGACCACACTCGCTGGCTATATCCACTGGCAGTTGACTGGCAAGAAGGTATTGGGCGTAGGCGATGCATCAGGTATGCTCCCAATCGACTCCAACACCAACAACTACGATGCTGAGATGGTAGCTAAGTTCGACAACCTGATTGCACCTAAGAACTTGGGGTGGAAGATTCTCGACATCCTCCCAGAGGTATTGAACGCAGGCGAAGATGCTGGTGCTCTCACCGCAGAAGGTGCCAAGAAACTCGACCCATCAGGCACACTCCAGGCAGGTGCTCCTCTCTGTCCTCCAGAAGGTGACGCTGGTACAGGTATGGTTGCCACCAACGCTGTTCGTCAGCGCACAGGTAACGTGAGTGCAGGTACTTCTTCTTTCTCCATGATCGTATTGGAGAAGGCATTGAGCAAGCCTTACGAAGTCATCGACATGGTGACAACTCCTGACGGCAGCCCAGTGGCAATGGTACACTGCAACAACTGTACATCCGACCTCAACGCTTGGGTGAATCTCTTTAAGCAATACCAGGAACTCCTTGGTGTCAAGGTAGATATGAACGAAGTATTCGGCAAGCTCTACAATCACGCACTCGAAGGCGATGCCGATTGCGGTGGCTTGATCGCTTACAACTATATCTCAGGTGAGCCTGTGACGGGTTTGGCAGAAGGTCGCCCAATGTTCGTTCGCTCAGCCAATGATAAGTTCAACCTCGCCAACTTCATGCGTGCCAACCTTTATGCTTCAGTAGCTGTATTGAAGATTGGTAACGACGTATTGTTCAAGGACGAGAAGGTGCAGGTAGATCGCATCACAGGTCATGGCGGTTTGTTCAAGACCAAGGGTGTAGGTCAGCGCATCCTCGCAGCAGCCATCAACTCCCCTATCTCTGTCATGGAGACCGCAGGCGAAGGTGGTGCTTGGGGTATCGCATTGCTCGCAGGCTATCTCGTCAACAACGTAGAGAAGTTGAACCTCGCTGATTACCTCGACCAGAAGGTGTTCGCAGGCAACACTGGTGTTGAGATTGCTCCAACAGCAGAAGACGTGGCTGGTTTCGATGCTTACATTGAGACTTACAAGGCAGGCTTGGCCATCGAGCAAGCAGCCGTAGCCAACAAGAAATAAAAAAGGGAGGAGTTAAAGGGAGGTAAAGGCTGTTGTCTTAACTTCTCAGCGACCATCGGGAGCGATAACTCCCTTTAACTCCTTCACTTCTTCACTTCTCCAACAAATGAACCCTCATTTTTTAGGGGGAATACCTATTTCTATCCGTATATAAAAATAAAGAGAGGAAGAATCCTAAAATGAAAAGGCAACTTCCCTCATCATCAACAAAAATCGACAAGATCATGAACAAGACTCTTACAACTACCCTATTATCCGCAATGGTTGCGTTCTCGGCACAAGCACAAGACGTTACTGGTACGATTCATACCCAACAAGGCAAACAGAAGATTTACAAGGAAATCTACGGTCAGTTTGCCGAGCACTTAGGTAGCTGTATCTATGGTGGACTCTGGGTGGGTCCAGACTCCAAGATTCCTAACACCCAAGGTTATCGCAACGACGTGCTCCAAGCCCTCAAGGACCTGAAGGTTCCTGTATTAAGATGGCCTGGAGGATGCTTCGCTGACGAATATCACTGGATGGACGGCATCGGTCCTCGCGAGAAGCGTCCGAAGATGCAAAACAACAACTGGGGTGGCACCATCGAAGACAACTCCTTCGGTACACACGAGTTCCTGAATCTCTGCGAGATGATTGGCTGTGAGCCATACATCAGTGGTAATGTCGGTTCGGGTACTGTCGAGGAGTTGGCAAAATGGGTAGAGTACATGACCAGCGATGGCGACACTCCTATGGCAAAGCTCCGTCGCCAGAATGGCCGTGACAAGGCTTGGAAGGTGAAATTCCTCGGTGTCGGCAACGAGAGCTGGGGATGCGGTGGCAACATGCGCCCTGAGTACTATTCCGACTTGTTCCGCCGTTACTCTGTCTATTGCCGCAACTACGATGGTAACCAGCTCTACAAGATTGCATCGGGTGCCAGCGACTACGACTACAACTGGACCAAGGTGTTGATGGACCGTGTAGGTCATCGTGCCAACGGTATCTCCCTCCACTATTACACCGTAACTGGATGGAACGGCAGCAAGGGTTCTGCCACTAAGTTCAGCGACCAGGATTACTACTGGACCATGGGCAAATGCCTTGGCATCGAGGATGTCATCAAGAAGCACGAGGCTATCATGGACAAGGCAGACCCTAAGAAGCAAATCGGTCTCTTGGTAGATGAATGGGGAACTTGGTGGGACGAGGAGCCTGGTACTGTAAGAGGTCACCTCTACCAACAGAACTGCATGCGTGATGCCATGGTGGCAGCCCTCTCACTCAACGTGTTCCATCGCCACTGCGAGCGCATCCGCATGACCAATATCGCACAGGTAGTCAACGTGCTCCAGTCTATGATTCTCACAGACACCAAGGGCACTGGTCACATGGTCTTGACTCCTACCTATCATGTATTCAATATGTACAAGGACTTCCAGGAGGCAACCTACTTGCCAATGGACGTAAAGTGCGACTCCATGGATGTACGTGGTGACAGCCACGCCAAGGACGGCAGAAAGATACCTCTCGTATCAACATCAGCAGCCAAGAAGGCAGACGGCACCATCGTGGTATCTCTCGCCAACGTGAGTCTTGACAAGGCACAGGAGGTAGAACTTGCCTTGGAAGGTGCAACAGCCAAGGCAGTGACAGGTCAGATTCTCGCTTGCAAGAAAGTGAGCGATTTCAACGACTTCGAGCATCCAGACGTAGTGAAGCCAGCGGCTTTCAAGGATGCGAAATTGAAGAAAAACGCCCTCAAGGTAAAGATTCCTGCAAAATCTATCGTGGTTTTGAAAATAAAATAGTACCTTTGAGGCGACAAACCAGCATCCCCCTTTCCACCTGATGGCAAAGGGGTGTGAAAGCTAAGTTTCAGCAGAAAATATTAACACATAAAATACATTTGTATTATGAATGACATTAAAGTAATGAATCATGCAGCAGATAACATCCGTATCTTGGCTGCTTCAATGGTAGAAAAAGCTAACTCTGGTCACCCAGGTGGTGCCATGGGTGGTTCAGATTTCATCAATGTGCTCTTCTCTGAGTACTTGGTATATGATCCAGCAGACCCAACATGGACAGGTCGCGACCGTTTCTTCCTCGACCCAGGTCACATGAGCCCAATGCTCTATGCAGGTTTGGCTATGCGTGGTTTTTTCTCTATGGAAGACCTCAAGCAGTTCCGCCAGTGGGGTTCTGTTACTCCTGGTCACCCAGAGCTTGACTTGCAGCGTGGTATCGAGAACTCATCAGGTCCTCTTGGTCAGGGTCACGCCCTCGCAGCAGGTGCTGCCGTAGCAGAGAAGTTCTTGGAAGCTCGTTTGGGTTCTACCATGATGCAGCATAAGATCTACGCATACATTTCTGATGGTGCCGTAGAGGAGGAAATCTCCCAGGGTGTTGGTCGTATCGCAGGTAACCTCGGTTTGAACAACCTCATCATGTTCTACGATTCCAACGACATCCAGCTCTCTACAGAGTGTGGCGTTGTGATGAACGAGGACACAGAGATGAAGTACAAGGCTTGGGGTTGGAATGTCATCAAGATCAATGGTAACGATGTGGCTCAGATTCGTGAGGCTCTCGACGCCGCTCAGAAGGAGCAGGAGCGCCCTACCCTCATCATCGGTAAGACTATCATGGGTAAGGGTGCCTTGAAGGAAGATGGCTCTAGCTACGAGGCTAGCATCAAGACTCACGGTGCTCCTCTCGGTGGCAATGCTTACGTGAATACCATCAAGCACCTCGGTGGTGACCCTGAGAACGCATTCGTCATCTTCGACGACGTAAAGGAACTCTACGCTAAGCGTGCTGAGGAGTTGAAGAAGATCGTAGCAGAGCGCAAGGCTGCAGAGGCTGAGTGGCGCAAGGCCAACCCAGAGAAGGCTGCCTTGATGGATGAGTGGTTCAGCGGCAAGGCTCCTCAGGTAGATTGGAGCAAGGTAGAGCAGAAGGCTGGTTCAGCTACACGTGCTGCTAGCGCTGCTTGCTTGGGCGTTTTGGCTGAGCAGGTTCCTAACATGATCTGCGCATCTGCCGACCTCTCTAACTCTGATAAGACAGACGGTTTCTTGAAGAAGACCAAGAGCATCGTTCGTGGTGACTTCTCTGGCGCATTCTTCCAGGCAGGTGTTGCAGAGTTGACAATGGCTGATATGTGTATCGGTATGATGCTCCATGGTGGTGTGGTTGCAGCTATGGGTACCTTCTTCGTATTCTCAGACTACATGAAGCCAGCCGTTCGTTTGGCAGCCTTGATGCAGATTCCTGTTAAGTTCATCTGGACTCACGACGCATTCCGTGTAGGTGAGGATGGACCTACCCACGAGCCAGTGGAGCAGGAAGCACAGATTCGCTTGATGGAGAAGTTGAAGAACCACGCAGGCAAGGACAGTGTTCGTGTATTCCGTCCAGCTGATGCAGACGAGACTACCGTTTGCTGGAAGCTCGCTATGGAGAACATCGACACTCCTACCGCTCTCATCTTCTCTCGCCAGGGCATCGCTAAGTTGCCAGAGGGCAATGATTATGAGCAGGCTGCCAAGGGTGCTTACATCGTAGCAGGTAGCGATGAGAACCCAGACGTTATCTTGGTAGCTAGCGGTTCTGAGGTATCTACCTTGGAAGCAGGTTGCGAGGCTTTGCGTGCCGATGGCATCAAGGTTCGCGTGGTAAGTGCTCCATCAGAGGGCTTGTTCCGTGGTCAGAGCAAGGAGTACCAGGAGAGCGTATTGCCAAAGAACGCCAAGATCTTCGGTATGACAGCCGGTCTTCCTGTAACTCTTGAGGGTCTTGTAGGTGCCAACGGTAAGGTTTGGGGTATGCAGAGCTTCGGTTTCTCAGCTCCTTACAAGGTGCTCGACGAGAAGTTGGGTTACACTGGTGAGAACGTCTATAAGCAGGTAAAGGCTTTCTTGGCAGAGGCATAAGAAGCATCATATATGGTTAGGAGCTTTCTCAGAAGATAGCTCCTAACCTTTTTAATAATAACCTTTAAAATTAATCATTATGGAAGTAAAGACAGTAGGAGTAGCTAGCGACCACGCTGGTTTCCCAATGAAGCAGTTCGTATTGCAGTATTTGGAGAAGAAAGGTTATCCTGTAAAGGATTATGGTACATATAGCGACGAGAGCGTTGACTATCCAGACTTCGGTCACGCCCTAGGCGAAGGCATCGAGAGCGGCGAGGTTTATCCTGGCATCGGCATCTGCGGTAGCGGTGAGGGTATGGCGATGACGCTCAACAAGCATCAGGGTGTACGTGCCGGTTTGGCATGGAGCAAGGACATTGCCCAGCTCATCCGCCAGCACAACGATGCGAATGTCATTGTTCTTCCAGGTCGCTTCATCGACAACAAGACAGCCGAGGCTATCCTCGATGAGTTCTTCTCAGCTACCTTCGAGGGCGGTCGTCACGAGCGTCGTGTCAAGAAGATTCCATTGCAGAAGTAAGATTTCTGTGATGATAAAGAAAGCCATCTCTACCCGATACTAGGGTAAAGATGGCTTTTTTTGCATTAAAAATAGAAAAATATCTCATGCACAAATATTTAGCCACAAAAAAGGCTGTCGCACTTTTGAAATGCTTACCTTTGCGCCCAAACGCAAAACAGAGCATATGAATTTGGGGCAATATATTTTCGTGCAGATAACACGCTTTCTTCCGAAGCGTAAATTTGAGAGATTGGTTGAAAAATACAATGATCGTATTGATTACTCTCTATTGATCCTTTCCACCAATTCGTCTGGTGTAAGTATCTCCATCTTGGAGAAACCAAACCACTTTTTACCTAAGTCCTTAATGGATGCACCTATGTGATATACATCATCGTCTATACAAAGGAAGCGGTCATGTGATAAACGGAATGTATTATTCACCATGAAGTGGCGCATGGAAACAAAGGCTCGCATTATTCGAATATTCACCTCAATCGCAGTGTCAGAACGTAAAACACTACTAAGCATAGCGACTCCGTTTTCAGTAAATACGTAAGGCATGTATTTCAAATGTTGTCCGCGTCCTTCGTTTAAGGTTGCAATTTGCGACCTTAAACATTCTTCCTTAGTCAGTTGAAAACGAAAACGTTCAGGAAATCTCTCTATATTACGTTTTACAGCTTGATTTAACACCCTGGTTTCCACTCCGTAAAGTTCAGCTAAGTCTCTGTCTATCATAATCTGCTTTCCACGAATAGACATTATTCGACTTTCTACAGGAGTGGTAACTACGACTTCATCATTTTGTAACCGGTCGCAATTTGCGACCAGTTCTCCTTTATCTTGATGTTCTATATTATCCGCCATATTTCTATCTTTATTTTTGAGATCACAAATTGTGACCTTAAACGTGTTGTTACTTATTATTGCATTCAAAAAACGTATATATTGTATGGCCTCCGAACCTCCTGTATGCGAGGAAAGCGATATTTGCCCATAATTCCTTTTATTTTTATATGACCCCACCAACTCCAATTGGATATAATCAAAACGGTACGACCGGTTTCCAGAAATC
>OMGV01000269.1_pt1 | contig 37891 bp, 42 predicted proteins | sample 1646111 | NCBI WGS metagenome assembly OMGV01 (sample SAMN05578590, study PRJEB25193) | human gut metagenome | biome: Human Microbiome; feature: human-associated habitat; material: feces | host: Homo sapiens | place: USA:Birmingham | reverse complement strand
GGAGTTCAGACGTGTGCTCTTCCGATCTCGACTGAACGTCCGAAATTATATTGTGCGCTGACATTTCCTGATACTCCTGGCAGAAATTGTCCGATAGCCTTCATACGGTCCATACGGTAATTGTCTGCTTCCAGATGGCGCTGCTTTACGATGTGGTTATGTTCCACTGCATAGGCCATACACTGGTCGATATTCCAGACCTCCTGAGCTGTTATGTTGAGGCTGCACAGACTTACGAGCAGAAGCAATGACTGTTTGGTCTTATTATTTTTTTTCATGCGTTTTCGTTTTATCTGCCTGATTAAAATCAAATATCGTGCCAAAGTAGTAAACTGCTGAAAATTAGCGTGTGTAATAATGTGTATATTAAGCGATGTGTCAAAAAAATAGACACTCACTGTCTAATTTTTTGTCACCTGTTACCTGTTTCTTTATGTTATCTTTACGTATATTTGTTGTAATCAGGTAGGTTTTATTTGACTATCAACAGATTGGATAAAACTCGCACGAGAACGGGCAATGGATAAGAAAAAGCCGGACTGTTCCGAACCGCCATATTTCTCATGCTTTCAAATAACTCTTTATCTCACTTGCAAAGATAACATTTCTTTCTGAAAAGGCCATATAAACGGCTGCAATCTTACGGAATAAAAACATATCGGGAAAAACGAGCATACCGTAGCCGAGTCCCCATAACCACAGGCAAAGGTAATTCGTGTTCTTCCCGTACAAGCAAGGCCAAGCCCTTCGGGTTCGTGGAAAAAATCATCCTCGCCCCGGAGGGCTTGCGGTATTTTTTCCCGAAGCCTTGCATGTACGGAACACGACCTTTTAAAGCCTGTAGTTATGGGAACTCCGGCCCCAGAAGCCGGACTAACAAAAAATCAAATGTTATGTTACAGGCAACAAAGAACAAGTACACGGTGGAAACACTCAAACCACTGAACATTCTGTACGATCATGAACACTGGCTGACACAGCAGGACGTGGATATGGCCAACGGCTATGTGGAACTGATAGAAAGGACACGCTCGGAAAAGACTCCACAGATAGGTGACAGACTCATCTATGTGGACAGATACGGGAAATATTACGGCAATGCCCTTATTGAAAACAATGATGAAGAGAGCGGTCGGATTTCCATCTGTGAAGAACCTTATATTCCCTTTGTATGGGAGCAGGACGCCAATATCCGGCTGAGCGTCAGCGGAGGGGCCTTCCACCATATTGACCCCAAGCAATTGAAATTCGTCAGATGGACGGAAGGTGCATTCAAGGACTGGGGAAACTGCGGAGCGTGTGCCAACGGTGCCGTCACATTCACGGCAAAAGTACCGTTATGGTCCTATTCCGAACCTGATCCGCTCTACGGTGATTTCACCACGGAAACATGGAGACAATATTATTTGACCAAGGACACGGGTCCGGACGCACGCAACCTGTACCAGGGCTACGACATAGCTTTCAGGACCGAAGAGAACTTCCGGCAGTTCCTGAAGGACTATGAAGGGACTGTGTTCAAGGGCAACTGGGAAAACCAGATCGTACTCTGGTGTTTCCGACATGAAAACCGGTTCCTGCCGCAGCACGAATGGGACAAGATAGATGCCCCGGCCATGGAACGGCGTCTCAACTTCCATCCCGAACAGGTCAAGCTGGTCAAGGACATGGACAGCCACATCACCTACTGTTACCGTATCAAACCCGAAATTGACAATCTCTAAAACAATACAGTTATGCAGACAACAGCAACAAGAACAGCAGGCAGCCACACTGACCTGCTTACAGGTATCCTGAACGTGCAAGTAAGGAACGAGGACAAGATTACAGAACAGGACCGGCAGTATTGCCAGCTACAGCAGGACCAGCTCTACAGGACACTTGACCGTATCGACCGATGGTATGACATCTTCAAGGAAGAAGCGGAACGGTATCGGGAAATCAAGAGCTTCAAGTATGAGGATAACGGTAAGGTCTCCATACGGAATTTCTATTTCAACAACAGCGGGGAGGATGACTATACCCACAACGAATTCAAACCGTTTGACCTCATCAACGAGCTTGCGGACAACAACTGCAATGCCAACGCGAATTTCGCGAGTCGCATCATTTCCTATTTCAACAGGACCTACAATGTAGATGTCCCCATTCCTGTAATCGACGAGAAGGCCATGCGCATGGGATTCCGTCCGGTCTACCAGACTTACGTGGACATGGTCATCGAACACCTCGGCGGAAAAAGTTTCCGTGAGACCGCAGAGGAAGAACTGCTGGCCCGTTTCCTGAAAACGGTACAGCCTTCCCGCTGGAGCAAAGTGAAGCCCGAACTGAAAAAGGACAAGATAACTTTCCCTGACATCGTGTCCTGGGACAGCATCCATCTGGAATACCACCGGGAATACGAGTTCTCGTATGACTGCGGAAGGAAGGTGGACATTTTCTGCGAAGGTATCGCATACGGGGCGGATGACGTGATAAACGGTTCAAGCGGTATGGTCATCGGCCTTGACAGACGCGATGTGGATATAACCGAATGGTACAACCTCACCCTGAGCAACGCAGAACAGATCAAGTTCTACAAGAACGGACGCATCGACGTACGCTTCAAGGACAACCAGATCGCAGAGAACTGCTACAGAAGGCTGCGGCTGGATGAAATCACACTCAGAGAAGAGTGATTCATGAAATACTTATTCAGACACCCCGTAAGACATCCTTGCGGGGTGTCTCCGTTTCCAACCATTAAAAAAGAAAAGACATGTATGCCATCATACCCCAACAGATTCCCCAGGACAGGCGTGCCGAGATCAACGAGAAAATCCTTTTCGCCATAGACTCGGGCAAGGACCTCGTTCCGAAGGAAAGCATCTACAACTGCTACACGGGAATCGGAGGACTGCACAACCTCAGGCAGTCGGATTTCACCAGCTACCATGAATACGCCGAGGCCAAGAAGGAATTCGAGATGGGACAGTTCTTCACCCCGCACGACATATGCCGGAGCATGGTGGAGACCCTTTCTCCGACATCGGCGGAAATGGTGCTTGACATGTGCTGCGGCATGGGCAACTTCTTCAACCATCTGCCCAACCTGCACAATGCCTACGGATTCGACATTGACGGCAAGGCGGTGGCCGTTGCCAGATACCTCTACCCGGAAGCTCATATCGAGAAATGCGACATACAGCTGTACAATCCCGAACAGCGCTTCGACATCATTGTCGGAAATCCGCCCTTCAACCTGAAATTTGATTACAGGCTGTCGCAGGAATTCTACATGGACAAGGCCTATGACGTGCTCAACCCTGCCGGAATCCTGATGGTCATCGTCCCTCTCTCCTTCATGCAGAACGAGTTCTGGGAAAAGACACGCGTGGCGAAAATCAACTCGAATTTCTCCTTCATCGGCCAGACCAGGCTGGAACATTCAGCCTTCTCTACGGTGGGCGTACAGAATTTCGCAACAAAAATCATGGTATTCCTCCGCCGTTCCCTCCATATTGAAATGCAGCCCTACAACGCGGAAGAGTTTGTCAGCATGGATGAGCTGAAGAAACGCATAGCCGAAGTGCGGAAAATGAAACACCGGCTGCGCCTCCAGCTGATGCGGGAGTGCAACCATATAGACAAAGAAGAGCTGGAACAGTTCGAGTACAGGCTCGCCAAATACATGTACGAACTGAAAGCCCATGCCGTGCTGAACAGGCATGTCGAAAAGGCGGAGGCGCTGGTGTCCAAATTCCGCAACCAGAAACCGCCGGAAAATGCCACCCGGGAACAGATGAAGGAATGGGAACGCAAGAAACTGACCACCGGCAAGGTTCTCGGCATCATCCGCAGGTACATCACCTCGCAGAACGTGGTGCCGCGCAAGGAAGTGGCACTTGTGAAGACATCCTACGGCTTCAAGCTGAAGCAATATGCCCCGCGTCTGCTTGACAAGGTCACGCACAAGGCCGCAGGCATCAACGACCTCATACTCGGAAGGGCCGAACTCCCGATGCCGGAAAACGTCACGGAAAAGAACATGCGGCAGATCCGTGCCGCCAGAAAACTGATACGACGCAAACAGAGGCAATACGAGACCCAGAATCTACAGTTTGCGGAAATGCGGGAAGATGCCGGCCTGAAGGAATACCTGGACCGCACCACATTCATCAACAAGGACGGTGAAGTCTGCGAATTCACGGACTTGCAGAAACACGACCTGAACCTCGTGTTGCAGAAACGCTACGCCCTGCTAAACTGGCAGCAGGGTTCAGGCAAGACCGCCGCCGTCTATCACAGGGCGAAATACCTGCTCAAGTTCAGAAAGGCAAAGAACGTCATCATACTTGCCCCGGCCATCGCCACCAACATGACCTGGATACCGTTCCTTACCATAAACAAGGAACGCTTCCGTACAATACAGACCGCCGGCGACCTCAACAACATACCGGAAGGGACATTCCTTGTCGTCTCCACCTCCATGCTCCGGAAACTGAAAAGAGGACTGATGCGTTTCGTGAAACGCACTTCCGGCAAGCTGTGCCTTGTCTTCGACGAGTCGGACGAAATCACCAATCCAACATCGCAGCGTACAAGAAACATCCTGTGCATATTCAGGAGGCTCAGGTACAAGATCCTCGACACGGGAACAACCACCCGCAACAACATCGCGGAACTGTACAGCCAGTTCGAACTGCTCTACAACAACTCCGTAAACATGATATGCTGGAGCCCGCAGGTCTACCACGAAAACAGGGACCACGAGATAGAGGAAGAGAACAACCCGGATTACGGGACACCGTTCCCCGCCTTCAGGGGGCATGTCCTTTTCCGTGCCTGCCACTGTCCGGGGAAAGCCACCGTATTCGGCATCGAGAAACAGAACCAGGACGTGTACAACAAGGATGAACTCTCCGAACTTATCGGCAAGACGGTCATCACCCGTAAATTCAGGGACTTCGCGGGAGAGAAATACCGGATACGGACACATACCGTCCGTCCCTCGGAAGGAGAACACGAGGTGTACCGTGTCATCATCGAGGAATTCTGCCGCATCTGTGAGCTGTACTACAACAGCACGGGAGACACGAAAAAGGATGCAGGACTAAGACTCATGAGGCAGATCAAGCTGCTTATCAAAGCCTGTTCGGTACCTCACCTGATAGAGGGATACTACGGTGACAGTTATCCTTCCAAGACCCGCTACATTGAAAGGCTCATAAGGACAATACCGGGCAAGGTTGCCATCGGATGTACCACATTGGCGGCCTTCGACCTCTACGAGAGCTATATCCGGGAACATTTTCCCGACAGACCTGTATTTGTGGTCAAGGGAGATGTAGCCTTCAAGAAACGGCAGAACATCGTGACCGAATTTGACTCCACCATCAACGGCATCCTGATATGCACACAGCAGAGCCTGAGCAGCTCCGTGAACATACCTACCTGCAACGACGTGATACTGGAATCCCTGCAGTGGAACATCCCCCGTATGGAACAGTTCTACTTCCGTTTCATCCGTCTCGATTCCAAAGAAATGAAGGATGTCCACTACGTCACCTACGAAGATTCGGTCGAACAGAACCTGATGGCACTGGTACTGACCAAGGAGCGTCTGAACGAATTCATCAAGACCGGTGAGGTCAAGGAACAGTCAGAAATCTTCGAGGAGTTCGACATCACAATGTCTGTCATCGACAGCCTGCTCATCCGCACGCAGGACAGTGAAGGCAAAATACACATCAGCTGGGGAAGCCAGCGCATAACAGAATAAATATGAACCGTATGAAGAAGACCGGGAGTTCCATTCCCACCGACAAAGGTAAGCCGCGTCCCCATCGGCTGAGCAAGGTCAGGCCGCAGGCGGTTTTCAGGAAAATCATCCTCGCGGAGCTGCGGTATTTTCCCGAAAAACCCTGCACAGCCGGGACACGGCACCTTGTCGAGGTCGGTGGAATGGAATCCCCGGCATCCACATACATAAAAGACAAGTAATATGGATCTGAACAATGCAGAGATTGCCGTGACCACACAGCATCTCATTGACATAAAGGATTACAGGGACTACTGGCTGCACCTGTCCGACTACAGCGACATGGGCGAGTTCCTGAGTGCCTGTTCCGACCTGTTTCCCGGGGAAAAGGAACCGGAATACCGGTATCCGAAATGGGAAAACATTCCGGACACACTGGTCAGTCGTGAATGGCTCTGTCCCAACTTCTTCGAGATCAGGGATGCCCTTGAAAGGCTCGAAGAGGAAGAAACGGAGTTTTTCATAAGCTGGAGCAGAAGTTACGGATATGACATCACCACGGATGACCCGCACATGATGGTATCACACTACCATGACCTGTACGGGGATACCGTCACGGAAACGGAAGAAGACGCGGACACGGGAGAAGATGCCCTGATATACACGGGCGTATCAAGCTACTACTGCGACATGCTTCCATTCCGTTACGAAATATTTGATGACAATTATGACTAAAAGACAAAAGATATGGAAATCAACTTCAAAGGACCTGTAATGCCTATCGACCCATACTCGCAGCTGGCATTCGTGGAAATACTGAACATACTACTGACGGCGGGACACATCGTGGACGTGAACCGCTTCCTCATAAGCAGGAATGTCAATCCGCAGTTCGGCTCACTGTCAGGCTATTTCAGATGGTCGTTCGCCGGAGACCATTTTACCCTCTGGCAACGCACGGACTACAATTCAACGCTATGTTTTAACCACAGGATACTCGATCTGCCTTTCGGTGTCCTGGCAGCAAAAGACAGCGGGAAAGACAAGGAAACGGCAAACTGAAAATGAAACGATATGGAAACTACGATAAAAATACCCAACCGGGAAATCGCGCTCGCGGCATTTGACAGGCTCCGCCGGGAAAAAAGGAAGGATGCCGCACTGAGGCTGGCCGGGTGTATGCTCAGAGGGACATACATATCCCTCGGCATCGGTGATACCGACTGGGAAATAGACACCGCACTGCACATATGCGGCGGTGAGCCTAAAACCGGATACGGTCATATGGCACATTTCCACTTCGACGGCGAGACGGAAATGGAAACAGAGAAATATGAAAGGCTCAAGGAAGAGTACGAATGACAAGGGAGCGGCCGAAAGGTCGCTCTTCTCATTTATAAACGACATGTACGGGAAACAGAATCCTGCCGTACACAGGTAACAGAAATGGAAGAACAGGAAAGACTGACAATGGAATTCGTGAAATCGCTCATGGACAAGTCCTACACGCTGGTATGGGTGGACTACAACGACAATCTCGACAACTGCCGTGACACCATCCAGAAGTGTCTGGAAGAAAAGAGCTGTGAAAGTCTGTGGGAGAAAGTGGACGAATGGTACGGTGACGCCGAATGGGAAGCTGTCCGTGAAATCGTCTCAAAGCTGAAGGATGAATGTATCCGTTTCCATGATTTCGGGGAAGAGGAAGTGGACAAGTTCTTTCAAGAACACGAAGACGAAATCAGGGAAGAAATCTATGACAGAAACGACTCTGACACGCTGAGAGAACTTCTCAAAAACACGGATGACATCCCCGTGCGTGTCGAGATGCTGTCAAACTACGACTGCATCAATTCCAACTGGCTGGAATCGCAGGAAGGATACCGGTACAAGGAATCCTATTTCGGGGATATGATAGACGCGCTGAACCTCAATCCAGCCAAAGTGAAGAAAATGCTGGTGGAGAAAGGCTACACGGTATATGGCCGGTTCCCCGAAAAAAAATACAGGGACGGCAAGGAACAGGTATCCTATGAACAGTTCTATCAGGAACTCATCAACTCCTGCTGCGGTGCCAACCTGCTGACCTATATCGGCAAGGTAAGCCTGCAGGAACTTTATGATGCCGGATTCTCGCTTGGGGAAGTCATTATTCCCAAAGGCAACTGCTGCGGCATCTTCAGCTCCATGTACGGCGGCGGAAGCCTCCTGGAAATGGAACTCCTGAAAGATGTCAGACTGAAACTGGAAGTCAGGGACTATCACGGATTCCGCTTCCGTCTTGACAGCGAGAACTCAAAATATGAATGCTCCATCAAGCATGTGTACGGGGTATGCGATTCCTTCTTCGGAGAAAAGATAGGTCTTGTCGCTTCATAAATCAAGTATGGTCACTTAAAGATATCAAATCATGGAAAAGAAATATGCAATCATCCTATTCAAGGGAAAAGAATACCTGTGCGGACACGAAGACGGCTGCCATTACGATGTGTCCTGCCCGGTGAGGACATTCACTGAAGGAGAAGACGACTTCAAAATTCAGGAATCCGGGAAAAACCGGTCTGAAAGGACATTCAGGTACCATGGAAAGGAATTCAGGCTTGTCACCGGCTTCTACCCGAACGGATGGCCGGTTCTGAGTCTGGAATCACCGGACAACGGGGAACTATACACGGTACTTACCGTCAATCTGGAAGACTCCCCGGCATTCGGGATTCCCGACCAGGCATTCATTGACATAAACAACAATCCGGAAGCGATGGAATTCCTCATAAGGAACAGCCTTGCCGAAGATACGGGATACAGACGCAAAAGCGGATGGGTGGAATACCCGATGGCCAAACTGAACCTGGCTGAACTGTACCGGTTGTCACCGGAATCGTTCGAGAACCAAGAATAAGAATCAACAACAGAAATCATTAACCAAATCATAGGAATTATGGCAAAGTACGATGTAAGAGTAAGGTACACCTTCGAGGGTACCTACAAGGTCGTGGCGGAAGACCGCGACGAGGCGGAAAGAATTGTAACGGAAGACTGCGGTCTGGTATTGGGCGGAAACATCCACACTACCCGCGATGATGACGAGGTGACAGACTGGAGATTCGGCAGTCACCCCGACATGCAGATCCTTTCTTTCAGGGAACGGGTTGACAAAGGCAAGGTCAGATACACGTCCATGTGTTTCAACGACAGGATTGAAGAACTGAGAAAGGACATAATCGAAGCCATCAGGGAGCTGCTTGATACGCACGGACTGAAAAAAATCACGTTTACCGACAACGAAGAAGACCCTGTATGGATTATCTGGTTTGACGATAATGCAGAACCATACGAGTGTTATGTTACAGGAATTGAGGTTACTGACAAGCACATTACCGTGTTGGCAACAATAAAGGACAGTATGGAAGAGGTTTTCTGTCAGAGTCCTTTCGAACTCGGAGCCAGCAACATTGATTGGCTTAATCAAATGTACGAAGCAGTAAGGCTTCAACTTGAAAATACAAAAGGAAACTCTTGAAACGAAAGACAATATGGCAACAAAAATCAATATGGACAGATACGTCTGGGAAGGATGGACTGTCGGAGCGTTCATCAGGGAACTGGCCCCGCAGGTGGAAATGATCATGAGCGGGCAAAGCTGGAGGGAACCTTTCAGGAACAAACAGGAACTGGCGGACTGGTGCAGGGACAACCAGCCCTATTACAAGAAAAGGATCCCTGAAGTGAACAGCTATTTTGCAAGGATGTATAACCTTAAATAAAAACAACATTATGAAATATCAAGCGGAAAATGCAGTCTCCAGCTTCTTCTACTATATGTGGAATGCCTGGTGCGAGGAAGAGTGCAGGACAGTATTCAAGGAAATGCACCCACACTTTTGGGAAAAATGGTCTCTGATGACGGACAAGGGAATATTCGGAGCCGCTGAACGGTTCTATGCGGAACTGACGGACCGTTACAGGGAAAAGCTGGTGGAACGGGCCGTCAGCCTGTATGACGGCAAAGCCAGACGCAAACACCCGGACGATTCCGAAATCAAGGTGTGCAATGATTGCGGTTCAACGGAGATTGAAATCCAGGCATGGGTGGATGTAAACACGAATGAATACCACAGTGACGTGGACGATGACATCTGGTGTTCCCGGTGTGAGGACAATGTGGAGACCTGCTCCAAACAATCCTTTCTGGAAAAGATGCAGGAATGGTGGAAATCCAACAGCACCGATAACCTTGAATACCTGACCGGATTCAAGACATCCGATTTCCCTTCAGCCAATTCCGGACAGACATTTGCCGAGGCCGCCGACGAATGGTGGAACGGCAAAAGCTATGACGAGAAGCGGAACATATACCTGACAAACAATTAAAGACAACGGCTATGGCACGGAACATCATTGACCTGATCTGCAACTCATGCAGTTGCGGCAAGGAAGAGGCACAGGAATATTTGGACGACGAGATAAGGAACCTGCAGGAACTTCAGGCAGACAACGACCTGAGAGGCGAAGACTTCGAAATCGCGTGCAGCAACCTCGGACTCGACCAGGACTGGCAGATATATTTCATCAACCGTCTTGCAGGACTTTAATATCTACAACTATGACTTATTTTCAGAACATACAATCACTGGCGGACCTGAAAAAGGAATACCGCCGTCTGGCAATGCTTCACCACCCGGACAAGGGTGGTGATACTGCCCTCATGCAGCAGGTGAACACCGAATTCGGAAAGCTGTTCGAGGTCTGGAAAGACAAGCCCTGCGTTTCCACAGCCCCGACAGGCTACGAACACGACTTTCAGGGTGCCACCGCAAAGGAATACACCGAATACGTGTACAATGAATACCGCTGGAAAGGGCGCAACTACAACGGGCAGTCCGCGCCGGAAATCACGGAACTGGTCAGGGCATGGCTCAAGGAGACCTATCCGAGATACACCTTCTCGGTCCGCAAGGACGGATACAGCTCAATCCTTATCCGACTGATGAAAGCAGACTTCGAGGCTTTCACCAGAGAGTCCGGAAAGGTACAGGGAGACATCAACCACTACAACATCCAGGCATCGGACAGTCTGACCGACCGGGCCAAGGAGGTGATGACAAACGTCAGGGATTTTGTCATGTCGTACAACTTTGATGAAAGCGACCCCATGACCGACTATTTCCACACCAACTTCTACCTCACGCTCGGAATCGGCAGCTACAGACAGCCGTACCGGATGGAACTGCCGAAGATTACGGGAAAAGACACTCCTGAAGTGTTCAGGTATCCTGAAGGACCTGCACACAAGGCTATGCGACAGGCACTGGGCAAGGCGCGTTTCGGCTTCATCGAGAGCCGGAAGCATATCGGGGAAATGATACTCGGAGAAGACTTTTACGGCTCACAGGGAGAACATTATTTCTGGCCCAAGGAGTATTCAAGCGCGAAGACGGCACAGAAACGCATCGGAAAACTGGAGGCAGCCGGAATGCACTGCGAACTGACAGGCTGCAACGGCGGATACATACGCCTGCTCGGATATACTCCGGAGACGGAAAGCAGTCTGGAACGGGAAAGGCAGGAATATGCCACGGCATACCGGAAGTGGGTGTCAGAACACGGCATATCCCCAAATACGGGAACAGTACACCAGAACATTTCAAATCCAATCAGACAGATACAATTATGACAAACAGGGAAATCATCAGAGAACTGAAACGCCGCGGCTACAGCCGGGTGGACATTGATACGGACAGTAGAGCCGCAAAGACTTTCTACACCTACCGTGGCGGGCTTCATATCAACGGTACGGAAGATCTGTCATTCCATATCGTACCGCCACAGGACAGTCTCGGACTGGGACGGTTTGCAATATGCGCCACCCGTAACGGGGAAAGCTCACAGCTGGGGACAGACCAAGCCCCGTTCTTTTTCCGGTGGCTGTTCGCCTTCCTCAAAGGTGAGAGAAAAGAGAATGAGATAATAGATGGAATATGTACCGACAGAAAAACAGAATAGAAATATGAAAGCAAAAGTATTGAAATACAAGTTTGACGGCAACACCATCGTTGCCCCATACATGGAACTTGAACCGTATGCGGAGAATGTATTCATCTCGCTGGCAAGAAAAAACGAATACGGAAACGAAAGTGAAGACAGTTTCCATGTAATCTGCAAGATAGGTGATGTCCATTTTTCCTGCGGACAGTATTCACGCAGAATCCTTGACAAGGAGGGTCACCGGGAAGAAGCGGCAGCCTATTGCAAGAACTGGATTGAAAACACCCTGAAGGATGCGGAGGATGGAAAAATCATTCCACTCTTGTCTGTCCATGTATTCAAAGAACTCGGTCTTGACCCGACACCTTTGGTACAGGCCCGTGAGACGTATGCAAAAAGGCAGGAGGAAAAGCGTCTGGAACGGAAAAGAAAAGAAGAGCAGGAAAGAAAGGAGAAAGAAGCACGATGGCAACAGCTCCTTGACGAGAACAAACGGAAATTCCTGAGCGGTGAGAAAATAACGGCAGAAATGTTTCTTGAAATCACCGGAAGGGACGGTTTTGACATCCATATCAGAACCAAAGGGACATTCAACCGACATGTGGCAGCAATCGACAGGAACGGAACTGTCAGTTTCCGGAAATACAAAGGCCGCCGTACTCCCGACTTCAGCGGATGCCATAAGGCTGTAGCCGACTATCTTGAATTCCTTGCCGGAAAGTGAAAGATACTTGCGAACTGAATCATTTTCCACATTCTAAAATGTATCAGAATGTGGGAAGCCCCTTTCCGACATCAAACAAAATATTTACTTTATGACAACGAGCCAACAATCCGAATAAAGCCGGATTCTCAAGGAAGCATCAGAATTGTTCCGGGATATAGCCAATTTCATAAAGTACTTATTTATACTTAATCTGCTTATTCACTTTCCCAAAGTGCCATAAGATAGATATGTATGTGAAATAGATCAGGATGGATATTCCCATATAGATAAACGAGCGATAAGGAAATAACTTCATATAAGAACCCCATAATACAATTGGTATGATTACGGGAATTACTGCTGAATATTTCTTTTTAATGAATTGTACTATTAGCATTCCTATCAATAAAGTAAGGAACATGACTATTACACTTAACCGCAAAAGGATTCCTATTGAAATATCCATGTGTACAATCGGTCTGTATATATTGACCAGACTGATGCAAAGGCAATACACTATGCAGAATATTATACTTAGTATGGCAGGTATATATTTTTTCATACCACTATTCATTTATAAAGGTTCTCAATCAATAGCCATCGTTCAAAATATTTAAGAGAAAGCCATCACCTACTTATCCGTTTGGAACTGCAAAATACGACGTAAACCATAACAGTATTCTGTCGTGCGTTGGTTTAGGCGGCAATTGTTTTCGTCCAGATAGACATCCAGCTTCCAAAAACACAAATCCTCTTTATGAATGACATCTCCATAATTGTTTATGAAAATTGCCACTTCATCATCTTCTTGCCACTCCCATATATACGGCAGTCTGTACTTTACTGTATGGTCTTCAATGTATAGCTTTTCTATGCTGCCGTCTGTTCCTGATACCTTCCCCAGATACTTGCTCTCTTGTGGGCTATGAAAAACAATTGTCGGATGAAATTCCCGATATAGCCATCCAAACAATACAAGAACCACTATAATGGCTATGATTATCATTCCTTTATGTCGTCTTAATCTTGCAGTCATTTTATATCTCTTGTTTTGTTGGTAAAACCCTTTCAGGAGAAATTCAGCCGTTTTTTATCTACCATTATTTCGTCCATTTAATATGTTTTTGAAGAAAACCGACTAAAAGATTTGCAATACATCCTAAAGTAAATCCAATGAATCCCCACAAATAAATAGCCAACCTCACATCATTGTGAGATAGTATTTGGGATATTATATCATAAAAAGACTCATCCAAAGGCGCAGTATCGCAATAATCGATAAAAGCATATAGAAGCACATATAAGCCACCCATCACAAAACCTGCAACAGGGAGTAATATATGTGTTACTTTCATCGTTTCTTTTGATTTATAATGTTGGGCGGATAATCGACCGTTAGGGAGATTCATCCGCTTGTTAATCGCTTTTCAACTCTCCCATGTTACATAGTTAATTTCTCCAGTACTATTAGTATTGACAATCACCAGCATATCTGCAAATTCACGACCTATGGTATAATCCCATACTGCATAGTCTTCATCGCCGGGATAAAAGCCGATTCGGGTTAATTTTAAGACCGACAACAACCTTTCCTCTTTGGATTTGGAAGCATCTGTACCTGCTAAAACCTTATCTAAGGTAGAAGCATCCAATTCTTCAAGATGAAAATCAACATATTCCTTTACATCACCTCCATCTTCGTAATCTGAACGAATGGCGGCTTCTACATTGGTTTTATGTTGTTTTAAGTCCTTAATATAACTCTCGTATTCTGCAACCCAGTCATGTTCTGGCACGCCATCATAGAAATTCAGATCTAATTCTATTTGATGATTGTCGATTGTAACCTTGCCTTCGGTTGTCTCTTGTGGAGAGTTGATTTCTATTTCTCCAAAATAAGCAATGTTCTTTTTCATATTTCGTTCTTTTCCTTTTAAGCGATTAATGTTTGGTGGCTAACCGACCTTTTTAGGGGAGGCTAAGCCGCTTGTTATATGCCATTTCCAAATTATTAAAGATATTAAAACCTATATATGATTCTTTGTTGGGGTATCTCGACCTATAATAGCAATTCCAATAACTAATCATTTGATTTTTAGTTCGATCAAAGAATTTTTCATTTTCTCCGATAAAACGAAGGTATCTATCCATATTACACTCCAAATGCTTCTTCACATCGTATAAAATATTATCTACATATTCTCCTAATAGCTTAAAGCAAAATGGTATAGTCCAATATTCTGTGCAGGAGATTAGGTTTTGTAGATGGTGTTGCCTTACAAAACCATTATTATGTCTTGTGAAAATACAGTCAAGAATATTTCTTTGTATTGCTGTCATATTGGACGGTGTCTGTTCTCTCATATATACCCGTTCTGGAATTGCTATATTCAAACCTCCAAGATTGACGATATAGTATCGGCTGCTTATATCATCATTTTTCATCACAAGCATATCCAATACTCTCCGTACATCTTTTGCGAGATCCGGAGGAAATGAATTTAATATTTTATCCTTTTCATACATGGCATATAATGTTTTGCTAACAGCGAAATCTGTTGTTATTTTTTTAATTATGATTATTTGTTTCATTCAAGAGTGGTGTCGTTTGTTATCATTATAGTTGTCTTTTCAATAAGTTGTGAAATAGATAACAGCGAGAATGATGATTATGAGTACCAGCGAAACGGCGTGCCAAAAGCGGTAAGAGGTCGGTCCTAAAAGTTCTAACCAATGATACCCGACCCAACTTTTAGGCTCATAAGTCCATTTCCAGTTTAAGATATTACCAATTAGTAAAAAAACAAATACTCCGATAAATATTAAAAAGGCAATATCATGATTCTTGTCTAAAAAAACAGATATTTTCTCCGAAAAGTTAGATATAGATTCTTGCATACTATTTCTTTATTTTATAAATGCTTTGGCGGATAATCACCATTAATGGATGTTATCTGCCTTTTCGAGTTATTACAATATCATCATACATCAATAATAAAGGCTGACCGTCTGGTTTATATTCCCTCCAATTTTCAATGCTTGGGTCTTCATAATCCATCATTAAATGAAAATAGTTATATATTCCACGACTTTTTGGTGGCAAATCCGGAAGGCTATGTATATCATAGCATCCGACATTTTCCAGCCCTTTTTCTTCTATCAGTTTCAACCATCCTAAAGATTTGTCTATTTGTTGGAGATAGGAAAGTTCCTGTCTATTGCCATTTTTCAAAACGTCAACAGTTTTAATTCGTTCTTTTTGTAATAACTCAATAATATCTTTCATTCATTTTTAATTATTAGCTGGTAAGTTATGCAACCAGCCGATTTGGCTGTTATTTTTCCTAAGTATAAACCGTGAAATGAAAGTTACAGAATCTCGTAGGTACTATAAACAAATACGATACAGCACCACTCATTGTCTTGATATCTACACAAGCACATCTGTTGTTATCCATAACACGGAAGATATATGTTCGCTAACAAAGATATAAAATTATTGGTAACCAATACAATACAAACCTTTAATTCTATGAAAAAACTTCTTTTTTTGGTCATTCATAATTAGCAAGAATCTATCATCTTGTTTTTCAGTTTTATAGTTGCTGTCTGAGCAGAGTACGGGAGATACAAAATAAACGAGAGGAGAATTTACATGTCATCCGTAAACTTTCCTCTCGTTTTCTTATACCTATGGAGAAACAAGTTGAATAGCAAACATTGCCTCCGGATATTTTATCCGGAATGCTCCATATTACAGTTTTCTGTTCAGCACCATCGCCAAAGGATAGATAAACTGGTTATAGACCTTGAGTTTCTTCAGATCCAGCACATACCCTGCATAGGGATTGGTACAATCCGAATAGAAAAACACGTCAGTAAAACCAGCATGTTCCTTTATGATTTCTCCTTCCAAGGGAATCTCGTCCACATCAAACTCTTCCAGAGGCAGTTCCTCCAGGCGGGCATATTCCCCATTGCCCAACACATTGAGATTACGGTTGAACAGCACATATCCCCGCTTACTGTAATCCACACGCATACCATACGGACGCCCCACAAGGAAAGCATCCGCAGCTTTCTTTATATAATCTTCCATGATCTTTCAAATTAGGATTTGCAAAAATACACCATTCCTTTGTCAAAGACGAACAAATCAATGGGTTTCTCACCGATATACCTGCAAGAAAAAACAACGACACACAACCTGTATATTTTATTTTCCTCCCTGCAAAGGTAGTCCCGTGTCCAACGTACCCGGACAAGGTCAGGCCCCTATGGGGTTGGCTGAAAGAAAATCATCCTCGCCGGCGGCTGCGGTATTTTCTTTCGCCAAACCTTGCGGGTACGGCCACGGGACTGTCAGGCAGGCGAGAAATAAAAATACCGGCTCCCGGAGCCGGACGTGTTTAACAGATAAAATACAATGACTCATGAAAATCCTGAATGAAGAACATTTCCAGAATGTAAAGCGTTATGCCGAATCCATCGGTGACACATCACTCCAGAACTGTCTGGACAGACTGAAAAAATGGGAGGAAAATCCAGACCATCCAAGCGAAATCTCGCTCTATTATGACCATGCACCGTACTCGTTCGGCTTCACGCAACGCTATCCCGACGGAAGCATCGGCATCGTGGGCGGTCTGCTCTATCACGGAATACCGGACCGGTCTTTTGCCGTGACACTTGAACCGTTCCACGGATGGCAGATACATACCTGAAAAAAAATAGACAATCATAGTATTAACTTTATAAAATTCAAGATTATGGAAGCAATGGCAGTATTGGAAAAACAACAGCAGTTTGATTTTCAGAACAACGGAATCGAAGTAATGAACTTCGAGACTCTCCAGCGTACCTACAAGGAGAATGATATCTACGGCAAGCCTGTCCAGGGCATCTATCACTACCAGGTCCTGCAGCGTATGATGGGCATTTGCGAGAAGTATAATCTCGATTACGAGGTGGAGGAAATCTTCGCGGCCCAGAACAGAAACAAGACACAACCGGGAGTGAGCATTCTCCCGCAGGTAGAACAGACACACGGTGAAAAGGCAGTGGAAGCCCACATCCTCCGACGCATCTTCGCGACCATCCGGATCAAGGACTGGGAAACGGACGAGCTGACGACTACGCTGGTCGTCGCCTACCATCAGGACGGCATACAAGCGGCCATAGGCCCGTGCGTGAAGATATGCCATAACCAGTGTATCCTCTCGCCGGAAAGGAGCATCTGCAATTACGGAAAGAACAAGGTGACAACGGAAGGGGTATTCGAGACGGTGGACGGATGGCTGGCAAACTTCGAGGTGAACATGAACGAGGACATTGCAAGGATTCAGCGGCTGAAACGCAGAATCGTCTCCCCGGAGGAAGTGTATATGTATATCGGGCTGCTGACAGCGTTGCGTGTCTCCCACGACAGTTCGGACAGGAATCTGTCATCCTCGGTTGAAACCTACCCGCTGAACCAGAGCCAGATTTCCATCTTCACGGAAGAGGTGCTGAAACTGGTCCGCGAAAAGGGACAAATCACCGCCTGGGATTTGTATAACGTAGCGACTGAAATATATAAGCCGGGCAGAACGGATTTCCCGGCACTGATTCCACAAAACGGGGCAATGGCGGAACTCCTGCTTTCCCGTCTTCCAGCAGAGGTGGAAATACAGGATGCGGTTCTGGTAAGCTGAACGGCTACAGAATGAAATATTCATATTATTTTTGCATAGAAGCAAACCAATGACATATCAACAACCCGGACAGGCGTTCATAACCGACGCCTGTCTTTACTATATAATTTTAACAATATGACTTGGAAAAAAGCAAATATCATCATAGACGGCCGAAAGATGGAAGTCCCGGCTCCCGACATCATATCGGCAAGCCGTGGCACGGACATCCCGGCATTCTATGCGGACTGGTTCTTCCATCGGCTCGAAACCGGCTATTCCGTATGGAACAACCCGTTCAACGGGAAAAAAAACTATATCTCTTACCGGAATACAAGATTCATAGTATTTTGGTCGAAAAATCCCAAACCTCTTCTTCCTTATCTGTCAATCCTGAAAGAAAGGGGTATCGGCTGCTATATCCAGTTCACTTTGAATGATTATGAGAAAGACGGACTGGAAACCGGTGTTCCTCCACTGACGGAACGCATTGAAACATTCAGGACTCTTTCTGAGATATTGGGTAAAGAAGCCGTAATATGGCGGTTCGATCCGCTGATACTCACCGACAACATATCCGTGGATACTCTGATTGAAAAGATTGAACGTGTAGGAACGGAGATACACAATTGTACGGAAAAGCTGGTTTTCAGTTTTGCAGACATAGACTCGTACAGAAAGGTCAAGGCCAACATGACAGACAGCGGAATCCCGTATCATGAATGGAATAAAGAAAAAATGGAGGAACTTGCCGGAAAACTGACAGTACTGAACCGTAACAGAAGATGGAATCTGGAGCTGGCTACCTGCGGCGAAAATCTGGATCTTGGCAAATACAGAATATCACGTAACCGCTGCATCGACGGTGACCTGATAGCACGTCTGGCATGGAAAGACAAGAAACTGATGTCTGCATTGGGAGTCACCATACAGGAAATGCCGTCTCCAGCCTTTTTCAACATGAATGACCTTCCTTACGGTGCCGTGCTTCTCCCTGGCAACAAATACTTCGTCAGCAATCACAAAAAGGATCCGGGACAACGTGCCTCATGCGGATGTATGGCAGCCAAGGATATCGGGGAATACAATACCTGTCCTCATCTCTGCGAATACTGCTATGCAAATTCAAGTAAAAAATCGGCAATCATGAACTGGGAAATGCACCGGCAGAACCCTATGGCGGAAACGATAACCGGAAAGTAGAACAACAGACGAGGAAGAAACTGACAGTCAAAAGACTGAAAGATTCTTCCTCGTTTTTTTATTCCTCGAAGAGCAGCATATATTCCACCTTCCTTCTCCGTTCAATGCTCGGCACTACCTTGCCTTTATAGCAGCGGAAGGAAACATACTCCTTATAGATATTCCTGTCACCAGCCTCCAATTTCTTCAACAATTTGCTTTTGGGCATTTTGCCGTAACCTTTCAGACGGTATGCCCCCACATTATAGCTCAAAACAGCGGCGATCAATGAATCACGTCCCAGATAACTGAACATACGGCACAGCTTGCGTAAATCCGCTCTCAGGATTGAATCGCCCTGTTCTTTTGTAATGTCATTGGTCAGCCTTTCCCAGGGAAGGACCTTATGCCCGTACCCGACATAAGGCCAGTGTCTTTTTTCTCCATGCCAGCCCTCGAACCGCTTAATGCACTCGACCGCAAGGCTGAACCTGTCCTGTTTTTCCTTTACCGGATTCTCCGCCCGCAACGGTATGCTCCCGAAGCAGATGATGGCGAAAAACGCCGCAAACAACTTTGCTCTTATTCCCATAGGCAGGTCAGGTTCATTGTGATACGATAACGACAGGTAATTCCTTGCCGCCGGAAGTAACCACGGTATCCTCGTCCTCCGTCTCATTGTTGAAATCGAAGGTCAGCTGGAAAAGCTGTGCCGGCTCGCTGTTGTCCTCAAAATAGATGTCAATGCTCTGCTGGTCCTCACACTCCGAGGTGTAATAAAGGCGGAACACCTCCCTGTCCAGAGGATAACGGTCGTTGGGCAGCAGCACCATCCCGTCGTCCATGCGCAGCTTGCCTTTGCCGTCCGGTTGGAAATAACGGATGGTATATCGGGCATCAGAGAACCGTCCTTCCCGTTTCAGTTCACAGCGGATTTCCACGGTTTCACCCTTCACAATACGTGTGGGAACCGGCATCGTCTCCACCTTAAAGGGATAGGACTGCTGCACGTCAAGGTCATCGCTGCACGAAGTCAATATACTGAAGGTCATGCCCATCAGGGCGCATACAAGGGCAAACAGCCCTTTCTTGTTCATAATCGGTTTCATATTCATTTCTTGTTTTAACGGTTTATAAAAAAATTACTGTTCAGGCGGAAAATTGCTTTCCAGATATTCGTTCAGGTCCTTGCATCCGGCATACAGGTCGGAACAGTCGTCAATCCTGTCACCGTAGCGTTTCCGAAGGACGGCCAATGTCCTTTTTCCGGCATCGTCATTGTCCAGGTAGCACCGGATCTTCCCGTAATGGTCCAGATAAGGGAACGAGCGTTCAAGCAGGGCCACCGAATTGAGGACCAGATAGTCCTCACCGCGACTGATGCCGAGTACCTTCCACGAAAGGAAATCGATGAACCCCTCAAACAGGTTACAGGTAAGCGAGCCGTTGCGGATAACCGAAATATCCTTGGGCGGGATGCACCATTTCATGAACCTGCTCCGTAGCTCATAGCCTCCGCTCATATTCCTGAAGCCTACGGCAAAATACCGCTTGCCGTACAGCCGGAACCGTACTTCCTCGCACGCTGCACGGGCAATTTCGGCAGGAATGCCGCGTCCCTTCAGATAACCGAGCAGGACATTGCAGTACAAGGGACTCCGTACCACTTCCTCAAAGCGGGAAGCCTCTTTCCGCTTTTCTGCCCTGATACCTTTATTCCCTTTTTTCTGTCCGGCATATTCAGGTATTGTGCCTCCATATACTCCGGCGATAAACCTTGCCTGTGCCATGAAGCCGTCACTTCCTGAAAGTTCTCCCGCAAGGGTGAAGATGTCACCTCCATGCCCGGTACCGAAGTCGTGCCATACACCCTTGCGGGTGTTCACATGGAACGAAGGTGTCCTTTCCTCACGGCACGGGGAGAGATACCAGCATTCGTCGCCGTGCCGTCTGACCGGCTCATGTCCCAGACGGGACAGGAATTCCTCAATGGGAATGCCTCTGATCATCTCTATATCCATAGGCGTCTAATTGATGATGAAACGGACTCCAAGCCCGAACTGTGTCGTGAACTTTCCCAGCGAACTTCCCCATAGCACACGTTCACGCACATGGGCAAGCAGCACGATACGGTCCGTCACATAGCTTTCCAGCTCCAGCGTCAGGGCTCCGCCATAGACGAAGGCATCGCGGTGGGAAAGCATGGAACCGTCATACAGAACCTTTTCTCCCCAGTTCAACGTCTCATATCCCACCAGGGCGGAACCGCCGACAGAGAGGAAGAATATCTTCGCCGGGTCGGACAGGAACTTCAGGTAATAACCGCCCTCGGCAGTAAACTGAGCCCGTGGAACGAAGGTCCCTCGATAGCCGTAGTTCTTCAGCAGGTATTCCACGCCAGCCACCCAATGGTTGGCCCTTTTCGTATAGCCCGATACGGCAAACCCCGTGTACCAGTCAACCGGAGATTGCAGGCTTCCGGCAAAGCCTCCCCTGAGTTCCACGCCCTTCATTCCGGGAAGGTAACGCTGGGCGTATGCCTGCCCCGATGACAGGGCAAGCGATACGCATACGGCAAAAAGAAACAGATACTTCTTCATGGTCATTTCACTTTAAGTTCATTGATCACCCTCGCTCTCACGATATCTTCACTCTCCACGGTGAAGCTCTGGTGACGGCCTCCGCTCTTCTCGTGCATCTCCACCACCAGCATCTTGTCGGCGGGAATGGTGAACTTGTCAAAGACAAAGACGGTACGCTCGTCCTTCTTTCCGGCGACAGCCGTGGCATAGTTGTAGGCACGCAACGGAAATATCACCTGCTCCTGGATGGCCGTGCGCTTGAGTACCTTCTTGTCCACGATCTTGAACGTCACGAAATCCACCTCATAAGGTACGTTCGACGTGTTCTTCACCTGGGTGTGGAAATAGAGCAGCCCGTTGTGGGTATAGAGTCCGCGCAGCAGGTACTGGATGCCGAACGCCTTGCTTCCGATATGCTTGATGTGGCGTCTGTTATCCTTGTGGATGGCCTTGGCAATAAGGTGTACCAGCTTGGGCGACTCGCTGCCGAGTTCCTTCAGGTAGATGTCAAGGGCATTGTTCGGGCGGTTCACCTCGCTGCCGTCATGAATAAAATCGGCCATCTCGATGTTGAGCAGCAGAGGCTCGTCGGCATACTTCACATTGAAGGTGTAGAAACTTCCGCTTTCGGTAATCACCGACATGTTGGTCTCCTCACGGAAGTTCTTTCTGGTAGCCTTTACCCTGATTACATTCTCTGAACCGTCCGCCTTGCCCGCAATCAGATTCGGAGAACCGAGATCCACGTAACGGACAGCCGAGGGAAAGATGATATGGGTCGTCTTGTCATACGTCACTTCCAGACCGTAAGGCGGAATCATCCGGTCAAAGGTGAGCTTTCTGGACAGCCCGTGATAGAGGTCGCCGTCCTCCTGCTGCGGATAGATATCCGCCTTCAGGGTCAAATCATTTACGGCCGTGGTATCAGCCGACTGTGCATGTGCACTTGCAACGCCGCCTGCGAGGGCAAGCATCAAAAGAATCTTTTTCATGTCTTTACAGTTTTAATGGGTTATTGATTGTTGTTCTGATAAAGCATCAGTCCATAGCCTGATTTGAGGTGTACCTTCTCCTCGCGCATCTTTTTGGAGATGTACTGCGACACGCCCTGTATGGCCCCTCGTCCAAGCTCGGAGAGGAGCTGGTCGCCTGCCGACTGGTTGGTGATGGAGATGGTCGTGCCGAGATTCTGTCCCATGTTGGCGGCCACTTCCCTTACTGCATTCGCTTCCGTCGAACCGGGAATGAATATCCCGTCCTGTCCGTCACTGTCCAGCACGATCAGTTCCACGGGAATGACATTGCCGTCATATTCGACCTGCAGGATTTCAATGCCAAGCCGCTCGCCCTGGATACGTCCCTCACCGGTCAGCAGGGTATTGCGGGGAAGTACGTATCTTCCCACACGCATGGCCTCCAGCAGCCTGAGACGCACGCTTTGTCCGCTAATAATGGTCTGGTCGCCATGCACACAGGCCCGTATGGTATTCCTCGCCATCTGTGTCCCGGCACTGCCCACAGCTGTATGGAAGCCGATATCAGCACCGGAAAGCAGTCTCGCGAACTGTACCGAATCGGTAAGAGGCTGAGGAAGGGACGACACGACCGGAGAGGACACCAACCCGACGGGAACGGCTTTCGCCTTCCTCTCCCTTGAGGGACTTTCCGTCTCTTGACTGTCCGCTGTTCCCGTGCTGCCGCCCGAAGGCATATATTTGGCGGCAAGCTCATAGGACTTCTCCAGCAAAGCCACCTGTTCCTCGTAGCTCGGTCCGGCCGTCTGCGCTGCGGCAGCCTGTCTGAGCTGTTCCACCTCTGCTTTCAGGGCTTCCTTTTCCGGGTCTTCCTCAGGACTCTCGTAAAAACTACCGAGAGTGGCGTTGATGTCATTGTAAGCCGAGGCTGAAGAGGCGAAGGCTCCCGTCCTGCCGTTTCCTCCTGAATGGTACGCACGGCTTTCATTTTCACTTGCAATGTCCTGCACCGGTTCTGTTTCCGGGACATTATCCTGTCTGTGTCCATCGGTCAGGGCGGAGAAGTCGGCCAGCGTACGCTTCTTCTCCTCCTGCCGGCGAATCATGTCCGCCTGCTCATAGGCAGCCATCTTGTCCGCCTCTATACCCGTACCTTTCGGATCGGGAAGTTCGGCATTGAAGCCCGTCTTCCTTTCCGCCTCCTGCCTGTCTTTCTCAGACGGGGCGAAAATTAGCCACATGCACCCGAGGAACAGCAGGAACATACCTGTGAAAACCAGATATTTCCTGATTTTCTGCTTCTGTTTCAATTTTTCTGCATCTGTACTCATAATCTTACTTGTTGAACTGGTTAAAAAACTCTTCCATCTCACGGACTTTCATATCGGAGAGGGTATCCGCAGGCACAAAGTCGGGAACCTCAAGCGGGGTTATCCTGATGATGTCCTGCCGGGCATCCTCCCGTCCGATGTCATAAATCGCACGGAAAATCATGTAGAAATTCACCAATGCGAAAAGGGAAACCATCACGATGACGGCGATTGCCCTCTGACGGGGTGTGAGTCTGTCACAAAGGCCGCGCAGCCTGCCCCCGATACAATCCTTGAACTTTACATACATTTTTCTCATACATACATTGTTTTATCTGTCATACATTCTGATATCCCTGTTCTCCAGCACGTGGAACCCTTCCAGGATGAACCCGTGCGGATTGTTGTCACTGCGGGTGGAATTCCGCAACCTGCCATGCGTGACAAGGCTGCGTTCCGTCACGCTCTTCTCACGGATGATGAAAAGGCGTGCGTATGTCATGACATCATACGGATAGGTGTTGAAGTCGCATTTCACGCTGTCTATCTCGATACGCTGGCTGACATTGCCCGAAATTATTCTATTGTAATAACCCTGTTCGGCCAGATCCCCGTAATGAGAATAGGCGGAACGGTCACTCAGGAACATGGCACGCTGCACGTTCCCCTCGATGGCACTCTTGTCAGGGGCCAGCGTGAAGAACAGCTCATGGAAACGTCTGACATGTTCCCTTGCCTCTACGGGACGGTTCTGCTCCAGGTCCTGCGAGAGGGCGAGCATGAGCGACTTCCCCTCATCCAGCACATAGATCTTCTGGCGCTGGGCTTCGGCAAAACTGTATGCCTTCCACACGGAATAGCCCACAAGCAGGGTGCAGACACCCAGATAGACTATTCCGAACAGGCGCAGATGCCGGAAGCTGGTCTCGATATTTTTCAATGATTTGAATTCCATTCTTATTCGTTTTATGATTGTTACTTGATTAGTCTTCCGGCCACATTTCCTACAGTAGCACCTGCGGCACCGCCCACAATGGAGCCTGTCTTGGAAGCAGCCTGATTCACGTTCTTGCCGTAATTTCCTGCACCTCCACCGGCCTGAACAATCCAGTTGGCCACGGTCGGAATCGTGAAATACCCGATGATGCCGATAATCAGGAACGTGATGTACACGGCATTGGAACTGTCCGGAATGAAGTTGGGGTCGGACAGCTGCTCGATGTCCCTCTGAAGCATCAGGGTCTGTATGCGTGCCAGCACGCTGCTGAAAAGATCAGAGACGGGCAGCCACAGATAGATGCTGATATAGCGAACAAACCATTGGCTCAGCGAGGCCTGAAAGCCGTCCCAGCACGAAATGGCAAAGGAAATCGGTCCGAGAATGGAAAGGACAATCAGAAAGAATGTCCTTAGCGTGTCCACCACAAGCGCGGCCGCATTGAACATCAGTTCCAGCAGCTCACGGAAAAAATTCTGCACGGACTTCTTCATGTTGTACATGGCACGGTCCACATACATACCGCAAGCCTCGATAGCGTCCAGAGCTCCCAGTTCATCCAGTTTGTTGTCAAAAGCCTCCTTGTCCACCAGGTAGGCCGTCTCGGGATTCCTCCGCATCGCCTCAATCTCCAGCTTGTCCTTCTGCTGCCGATACTCATTCATGTCAAAGGTTTGCGTCTCCAGAATCCTGTGCGTTCCGGTCACGACGGGTGACAAAATGCTGTTGAGCGTACCCAGCACGATGGTCGGAAAAAACATGATGCAGATACCCAGAGCAAACGGACGCAGCAAAGGGAACACGTCAATAGGTTCGGCCCTGGCCAGTGACTGCCAGACACGATACGCCACATAAAAGAGGGCTCCCAATCCGGCAAGGCCCTTGGCCACGCCGGTCATCTGCGAACAGAGCGGCATCATGTCCGTGTACAGACTTTGCAGGATCTGGTGCAGATTGTCAAAATTCACAGCCAACAATACCATAAGCAATCCTCCTTGAAATTACCAGTAGCGTTCGTTGGGTGAACCGTACAGAGCCATCACACGGTCAAGATCATTCTGTTTCTTGGCACGCAGGTACGACACGCCGATGTTCTTGTTGGTATAGTACTGCACCAGACTGCGGTATTGCAGCATGTCGGTATAACAGCGGTCGATGATGTCCATACGTTCCTTGTCGTTCATCGAAAGGCCGTTCTCGTTGACCACCGTCTTCAGGTCCGTCAGCAGATTGGCACTCTCCTCCAGCAGCTTCGTGTAGCCGAGGGCGATGGCACTCAGTTCCTCAGGGGTGAAATAAGGGTCACTGAGCATACGCTCATAACTGGTCACATAAATTTCCGTGATGTCGCCGACCATCAGGATGGTCTGCTGCACCTTGCGGGCATCGCGTACCAGATTCTTGACCTTCCTAAGGCCATCATAATACTCCTTGCCTTGCTTGTAAATCTTGACCGTCTCCTGAAAATTGTTGAGCATATTGCCAGCCGTCGAGGACGTGTGGACGATGTTCTTGGCGGCATTGATGATGCCCTGGGCAAGATTCCCGGGATCGGTCACTACCCATTGGGCGTGTGCCCTGCCTGCCGAAAGGAGGCAGATACAGCATAAGGCTGTCAGAATTCTTTTCTTCATGTCGTTAATCTTTAATGGTTGATAAAACTTTTCCGTTAGTTCAGAGTCCCATCTTGCGGCCTTTCGGCTTAGGACGGACGGTGATGTGCGGTTTCCTCCGCAGTGTTGTTTCCGAGGAGACCGTGCGGGCAGGCCTGATATTCCTGAAGAACTCGTCCGCATAGGGACGTCTGCCGGTCATCCTGACAAATCGGGCATCCAGTTCCCGGTAAGCCTTCTCCGCCTGTTTCCGTATCACATCCTCCGGACTGCTCCTGTCAATGCCGTATTTCACGAGAAAATCCGGGCGGATATGTATCGGGTCATGTACGGAACCCGGCGAGGCGGCAATACTGCCCAGCCTCTCCAGTTCCCCGTTCAGCTTGTCAAGGTATTCAGCCGGAGGACGGGGACATACACTTTCAAAAATCTTCTCCACCGCGTGTGTCAGTCTTGCATCCACCTCCAGAATGTCGGGTACTTCCCCCGTCTGCCTCTTCCGCAGGTATTCGTCAGGAGCCATCCCTTCAAGCTGATGGAACAGACGGTAATCCTCCGTGAGCCCGTAATAGTCCTGTATGGAAAGAGGAATATTCCAGCCCTGCATCAGGGACCAGTAGAGAGATGACACGACCTCACGGCGTTTGCTTTCATTAGATTCCAGATCGCTATACATAAATTCAGAAGTTTAATGGGTTGATAAATGATTTCACTTTTTCCTCTTGCTCTCGGCCAGCTGCTTGATTGCCAGCTCGATATTGCCACCCAGCTTCCGGGTAAGCCGCATTACTTCAAGCTTTTCCGTCTCCTCGGTCGTGTAGGTGCAGTACTCTTCCGGCGAGACCTCGGTGGCATAGACCGCCGACTGTGTTCCGCCGAGACCTATCCACACTTCCTTGTACTTGCGGGACGGGCTGTTGGCCATGTTGATGGAGAGAATCTGAGCACGTTCCTTGTCGGTCAGGCCCAGCAGGGACTGGATTTCATCGAACTTGTTGACATATTTCCTCTGGTCCAACAAAATCTTGCAGTCGCTGTTGTTGATGATGGTTCCCTTGACGATGGGTGACGAAATGATGTCTTCCACCTCCTGGGTAACGACAACAGCCTCTCCGAAAAACTTTCGGACGGTCTTGAAAAGGTAGCGGATATAGTTGCTCATATTGGCGGATGCCAATGCCTTCCAACATTCCTCAATAAGTATCATCTTTCGGATACCTTTCAGCTTTCGCATCTTGCTGATGAAAGTTTCCATGATGATGATGGTGACAATCGGAAGCAGCACCTTGTTGTCACGGATATTGTCCAGCTCGAAGACAATGAAGCGTTTGCCAAGCAAATCAAGCTGTCTGTCGGAATTCAACAGGAAGTCATACTCGCCACCCTTGTAATAAGGTTCCAGCACATTCAGGAACCCCCACACGTCAAAATCCTTCTCCCGTGTACGCTTGGTCTTCAGGATTTCCTGATACTCGTCTCGGATGAACTCATAGAAGGTGTTGAAGGACGGAACCACGGTACTGTCCGTGCGTATCTTCTCCAGAAAGAGATTGACCGCGTTGGAGAGTGCCACCTCCTCGGCACGTGTCGGCGGTTCGTCATCACGTTTCCACAGGGTAAGGATAAGCGTCTTGATGGACTCCTTCTTTTCGATATCAAACGTACCGTCCTCCACGTAGAAAGGATTGAAGGCAATCGGATCGCTCTCCTCATAGGTGAAATAGATGCCGTCCTCGCCATGCGTGCGGGCATGGATAAGGCTGCACAGCCCCTGATAGGAATTTCCCGTGTCCACCAGCAGCACATGCGCTCCCTGTTCGTAATACTGGCGCACCATGTGGTTGGTGAAAAATGACTTTCCACTGCCCGAAGGTCCGAGGATGAACTTGTTGCGGTTGGTAATCGTACCGTTCTTCATCGGAAGGTCGGAAATGTCCAGATGGACAGGCTTTCCGGTCAGACGGTCCACCATGCGGATGCCGAACGGCGAGAGCGAATCCTTGTAGGACGTTTCCCCGATGAACAGGCACAGGGCCTGCTCGATGAAGGTGTAGAAGCTTTCCTCTGACGGGAAATCACCGGCATTGCCGGGAATAGCCGCCCAGAAGAGTGTCGGCACATCGACCGTGTTGTGACGGGGCTTGGCCTCCATCAGGGCAATCTGGCTGCCCACATCATTCTTGATACGCTTCAGCTTCTCCCGGTCGTCGCTCCATGCAAAGACATTGCAGTGCGCACGGATGGAAGTGAGTCCCTTGCTGTGCGCCTCGTTCAAGTACTCCTCAATCCATTCACGGTTGATCTGGTTGGAACGGCTGTAACGGGACAGCGAGTGCATGTTGCGGGCGGTCTGCTCGAATTTCCTCAGGTTTTCCGCCGAATCGTCTATGAAGAGATACTGGTTCACGATATGGTTGCACGTGAGCAGTATCCCTATCGGTGCGGCAAAGGACAGGCGGCAGTCGCTGCGGTCCGTGGAGAGCCGTTCATAACGGCTGTCCGTACCCACGGATGACGGCAGGTCTTCCGTTTCGGAGAGGGTATGCAGGCAGAGCAGGTTGTCGCCGACCTTCATTTCCCCGGCTCCGAGAGTGATGTCCTGCAGGCTGGTCGTATCTTCCTGCGAAAGCGAAAAATACTTTTCGACAATGCCCGCGGAGGTTTCCGTACCGGTAATCTCTTCGTCCGTCAGCCTGACCATGCGGAGCAGACCGCTGTCGTTCACGATACGCTCGAACTGCCCACAGCATTCCAGGAAGCGTGCAACGGTATCCTTGTCCTGCATCTCCTTGGGGATGATAAACCCGCGCGTGAGGGCATTGAAACTGCTTGTCGTGCGGCTGTGTTCCTTCGTGGTCTTAGTCAGGAACAGATAGCAGGTATGGTTCAGGTACGGCCGTTCGTTGAAATGCCTTTCAAAGCTTCGGCTGAGGAAACTCAGGTCATCCCGGCAGATGTCAGGTCTGTAACTCTCCTCGATGAAGATATCCTGCTTGTGGACAATGCTGTAGTTCGGTAGAACCCGGACAGCCTTCGCCCATGTGGAATGGAGGGCCTCGTACTCGGCGCGAGTCAGCGTGAACACTTCCGGCAGCTCCAACCTGTAGGCCACGGTAATGTCGGCATCCTTGCTGATGATGCACCCGTGCTCGACGGCCATCAGCGGAAACCGGCTTTCCAGTGTGGCGGCTTTCATTACATTTCTCATACATTACGTTTTTTCGGGGTTGGACAAATCAACCGGAGGAAACCCTTCCGGTTGATGATGTAGCGGGGATGGCGGCGCAGCGCCTGCAATTTCATCAGTCCCCATTCACCGTATTTCGCGTTCAGGCGGAAAGTCACCCAGACAAGCACCGAAGCGCAGATGACACCGAAGCCGATACATACCCACTGGTCGATGCCTGCCATGTACATGATGACAAACAGGACGAACAGGGCGAGCAGTCCGCCGGCGAAGATGAACAGGTACTGGCTTTTCAGCCCCTTGAACTCAGGACTGCGGCCGATTCCCTTGTTGATAGGATACTCCGCCATAATCAGAGGAAGAATGAGCGTAAGATGGTGGCGGCCACGATTAAAAAGATGCAGGCGCCGAACCAGCTGGCTGCCGTCTTGGAAGTGTCGGGATCTCCCGAGGAAAACTTGGAATAGACCTTCACGCCCCCGATAAGGCCGACCACGGCTCCGATGGCATAAATCAGTTTGGTTCCCGGATCGAAATAGGAAGTGACCATGTTGGTGGCTTCAGTGATGCCGCCGATACCGTTACCCTGGGCGAAAGCCCCTGTCGTTGCAAGCAGCGCCATGGCTGCAAAAAAGAATCTTTTTTTCATGTGTCGAAACTTTTATTTGGTGAGACAAAAAATGATTTCGACCACGAATATATAACGCTTAATTCATTGATTTACAACGCTGACGATGCGTGACATCGGGTGTCATTACGTTACATCGTAAAGGGATTGCGACAAAGAAAAAACAGCGGAAAAACGGCATTTGATTCTTCCGGCAAAGGTAGCCCGTGCCTTTACGGAATCTGCAAGGCAGGCCGTTCCGGTTGCCCGGGAGAAAATCATCCTCGCTGCGCTTGCGGTATTTTCTCCCGACAAGCCTTGCAGTATCCAGGCACGGGACAGAAAAGCCTGCAAGAAATCAAACTCCGGCATATACCGGACACATGTAGAACAAAAAACAGAACATCATGAAACAGGAAGAAAAAAAGGTAGCGGCATTCACGGGACACCGGAAGCAAAGACTGATGCAGGAAAACAAGGACTACCGGAACCTCAGCGGACAAATCAGGGGAAAGGTCATAACTATGATAAAAAACCTCTATGAAGTAGGTTTCAGAGAATTTTATTCGGGCATGGCAGAAGGGTTCGACATGATAGCGGCTGAAGCTGTCCTGCAACTGAAAGAACAATATGAGGATATGACACTGGCGGCTGCTATCCCTTTCAGAGCCCAAGCCGAATGGTTTGACCCGCAAGACCAGCTGCTTTACAGGGAACTGCTTAAGAAGGCTGACCGGGTAGTGATGCTTTCAGAAAAATATTACAGGGGATGTTACCTGCGCCGTGACACCTATATGGTCAGCAGGGCTTCAATGGTAATAGCATATTGGGACAACGTGTGCAACGGAGGTACATACCATACCGTGAAAAAGGCCGTGGAAACTGGACGGGAAGTCATCAATCTGTTTACTGGAGAAGTGATAACGGACATAACTGCATTGCAAAACAATCATGAACCAAATAAACCGAATATAAAATGGACAGATTTAAAAATAGGAACTTATGAAATCAAAGAAACAGATTAAAATCCCTGACCATACAGGGAAAAGAGAAACACGATTACTCGCTTTTGTATGGAACTGCGGTTTTTTCAGCAGAGACGTTTCTGATGAGAAAATCATTGAGATGTGGAGGAAATCCCCCGCCAGAAGTCTGGATGATCCTGAAGACGAGACATTCTACGATGTGGAATGTCTGACACCCGATGAACTGGCTGGACGAATCAATGACGAGTCTTTCGCGCATACGGAGGATTATGTACGTTTCATCAATGTCAGTCCCGACCTTTTGTACCCGGATAGGAAATAGGATATCCACCGTCTCATATCGCATACCCCCACTTCCCCCTAAATATTAAAAAGGGAAAGCAGGGGTATGAAACTAAAGTTATCCTGTATGTATCACTCTTTCAGATTCAACCAGAATCTCCTTCATCTGACCGTTTCAGGATGGCCACGTTTGAACTTCCTGATCACGCATACTTGTCTATATCGAAAGGCTCATCTTCCTTACTGCCTTTTCTTCCTGATACACCCCTCCGGTTTCCCAGATACTTGTCAAGCAAACCGTTCACCTTCTCCAGATTGCTCAGCTTGTCGGTCAGGAAAGCCAGTATCTCCGTTTCACTCAGTTTGTAATGGATGGTTCTTGCGGCACGCAGGGCTTTCTGTTCGTCAACAATCCCGGAAGTAAGTACTTCCGCCACGTTGTTTATTTCCTCGATTGTCAATGCCGTGTTGAAATCCGGGTCGGGTTCGGCATCTACGGGAGCCATCAGTTCCTCACGCTCTTCTTCTGTCAGTCCTTTGTTTTCCTGCTCCACATCATCAGAACCGATATCCTCGTCTTCCTCCAATGGAATTTTCTCCATCGGCTCGGAACGGGTTGGAGTCATCCTTGCTACTTTCGGGTCTTCCAGATAGATGACCTTTGTCTTGCCTATCACATCATCGTCATCCGAAGAAGAGGACGGAACAGCCGTTTCGGTTTTTCCTTTGGACTTATCCGTTTCCGGCTTTCTGCGCCTTGCCTTTCTGCGGGCACGACGCTCCGCCTCTTCCTTGCGTTGTCTGCGGTATCTCCACACTCTGACACGGGCAATCCGCATCAGCCTTAAAATGCGGTCCCATATTCCGTACATACGTCTGTGGAAAATAAATGTCCACAAATGGCACAATATATAGACAGCACATACTGCCTTTACGGTAAAATAAAATATCGCAGTCATAATTATAAAGGTTTGGTGATACATTCCGTGTACAGCTTTGACATCTCATGCTCGTACTTCTTCAAATGTTCATCTATAATCCTGTTTACAAAACCGGAAATGGGCATCTCAGGAGCGGTAACTGCCAGAAAACGCTTGATGTAGGCATAACTCTCCCGGTTGATATATACTTGTATCCGGTTGCCTACAGGATAACTTACCAAATAGGAGGATTTATAAGAACCGGTTTCCGAAGATTTGAAAGCGGATGTGTTTTCCAGTACCTCAAATGTTATTTCGGAAGTATCATCATCCCCATTGTCATGTCTTGTGATGTCTGCCGTTTCTACAGAAACGTCGCGGACATCCTTTCCGCTTTTCCTGCCCTTGAACAGCCTACGGAAAATAAACAATGACAATCTGTAAACAGTGTAAATGCAGCAACAGGCAACAATGGCCTGAAAAATAATCTGTGTCATAATCAAAATGGTTTTAATGGTTTATAATACTCTTTGTTATACAATTCGTTGATTTCGTCCCAGTGTTTCTGCAGATGGTCCACAAGGATATTGCTGATAAAGCCGGATATGCTCATCTCCGGAGCGATGACAGGCAGTACCCGTTTGATGCACTCGGCCACTTCACGGTTGATATACACATGGGAGCGGTTTGAAGCGGGTATATTGACCAGAAACCTTTCCCGGTATCCGAAGGATTCATCCTTTTTCCTTTTGGGCTTCTCCGCGGCGGGCTTTTCCGCTGGAGTATCTGCCGGTACAGTTGCGGCAGGGCTTTTAGCTTCCTGATGTTCCACGGACTTTTCTTTCGGGGCGGGGCTGTCCTTGCCGAAAACAGGTATGTCGCCGACGATGATATCCTTCAGGACATCTTCGTCCACCTCTACGATTTTCTTTTTCATGACTGTCCGAGTTTAAGTTTGACAATAAGCTCTTCCGCAAGTTCCACCAGTCCGCTGCCTTCCAGTTGCCTGGCCGGAGGTGGCATCAGCGTGCAACGGAAAAAGGCACGCTTGGCATGGGTAATCTCCTTTTCATAACGGCACAGGTCAGGAAGCGTGCTGTCAAGGACTGTCAGATGCAGCTCCCTCATGACTTCCGAGTATGACCTGAGAATCTCCACATTGGTACGTTTTTTCAATTTGTTCCAGAAAAAGAAGATGTCCTTGAGCAACGGGGTATTTTCCATCTTCTTGATGTGGTCAAGCACGGTCGTGGCAAATGCCAGCGTACTCTGCATCACAATCAGGTCCGGAACGGTGGGAGTAAGCACGTAATCCATATTGACAATCGTACGGAATACTCCGGTGGACTCGACCGTTCCGGGAAGATCCACAAAGATGAGGTCGTAATCTCCGCTTGCCGCAATCTCATCAGCCGCCTCCCTTGCCTTTTCAGCGGTAGAACCTACAATGGGATAGGCCTTTTTCTGCACTTGGCTCCACTGCTGTTTGATCAGCTGCCGGTAATAGGCACTGTTGGAAACAGCCTTTTTGTCACGCTCCCTCATACGTACGAGACTGTGTTGGGGAGAGTCACAGTCAACGATGGCCACATTCAGCCCCTTCTCGAAATGGAAGTAACTGGCAAGCACTACGGACAGGGCCGATTTCCCGACCCCTCCTTTCTGGTTGCTAATCGCAACGAACAAAGTTTCTTTACTCATAAGTCTTTCTTTTTAATTGTTATTGAATAAATACCGGTGTCATCCACTAATCCGTGAATCCGCAGACGTTTCTTTCCAACCATCCAAATCCGCATCCATTAACGGTATCATCCAGTGTCATAACCTTTGATGCTACTGTTACCGCATCTTTCCGACATCGCTTCCATCCGCGGTCTGTCTGTTGGTCATGACAATCCGTCAACGGTCCCGTCCGATATTGCTTCCATCATCCCAACCGTTACCGGAATCATCGGATAATATGACCATTATTCCGCTATCAGAAGGCTGGTTGCAACCGTCCGCACTGCAAATAAAAAAGGATTTTCCCGAATAATCGCCATCATCCGGAGACGGTGACGACACTTGTCATCGTATGACATCTTGTTACATATAACATACTGTTTTATAGGTAGATATACCGCCGTAACTTTGCCACCGACAACGGAATGGATGCCGGATGGAGTTATCCCGAAGCCGAAGAATGAGGCTGAAGGTCAAAACTCAATTTGACTTCAGGCAAATTCATGTTCAAGCGAACATAGCAAGTTGTGTTTTGGGCAGCCCGAAATGATTCGGGCATCCCAAAACAAACTTGCCACTCGCCTGAAGGCTCGGGAGGGATTTCCTCCAAAGTCGGAAATCCATGACGTAAAATCAGAAACAGAAAATCTCAATGCGTATGGAAGAAAACAATAAAAGAAGAACAAGAAGAAGCACGGGCAGAAAACCGAAGACCGACCCGGCAGTATTCCGCTACGGTATCAAACTGACTTCGGAAGAGAACGGAAATTTCGAGCTGCTGTTTGAAAAATCCGGGATGAAACAACGGGCAAGATTCATCAAGGCGATGATTTTCGGACGTGAAATGAAGGTCGTCAGAATCGACAAGGCTGCGATGGACTACTACATCAGACTTACAAATTTCTATCACCAGTTCCAGGCCATCGGCAACAACTACAACCAGACTGTGAAGGCAGTCAAGTCCAATTTCGGCGAGAAACGGGCGTTCGCCCTGCTCCGCAATCTGGAAAAGGCCACCATCGACCTGGTGGTGCTGAGCAAGCGGATCATCATGCTTACCCGGGAGTTCGAGGAGGAATACCTTATAAAAAGAAAGAAGGAGGAACAGCAGAATGGTGGCTAAGATCAACAGGGGTGTATCGCTCTACGGGGCGGTCATCTACAACCAGCGTAAAGTGGATGAGGCAACCGCCCGTATCATCGCGGGCAACCGCATGATTACCGACCTCACCGGAAATCCCTACAATGTCATGCAGCAGACGCTATGGGCTTTCGAGAGCTACCTCGCCGCCAACAGGAACACGGAGAAGCCGGTACTGCATATCTCTCTGAACCCATCGGTGGACGACCGCCTCACGGACGGGCAGTTCGCGAAACTGGCACGCGAGTACATGCAGAAGATGGGCTACGGCGACCAGCCCTACATCGTCTATCTGCACGAGGACATCGACCGCAGGCATGTCCATATTGTCTCCACCTGCGTGAAGGAGAACGGCGAGAAAATCAGTGACGCATACGAATGGAATCGTTCGATGAAAGCCTGCAGGGAACTGGAAAACAGATTCGGACTCAAGCCTGTGGCTGACAAGCGGAACGAACTGCTGGAACCGTATCTCAAGAAGGCGGACTACCGGGACGGGGACGTGAAACGTCAGGTCGGCAATATCCTCAAAAGTGTGTTCACCGCCTACCGCTTCCAGACATTCGGGGAGTTCAGTGCCATGCTCTCATGCTTCAACATCGAGGCCAAACAGGTTCGGGGAGAATTTGAAGGCTCACCCTACAACGGTACCGTATATACCCTGACGGACGATGCGGGCAGGCCGGTATGCACGCCCATCAAGTCTTCGCTCATCGGCAAGCGCTTCGGCTACGAAGGGATAGAAAAAAGGATTGCCGTCAATGTCCGAGATTTCAGAAACCGGAAGTGGCAGCCGAAAATCCATGATGCCGTCACGCTGGCCATGCACGGCTGCCGAGGAAACCGGGAAGATTTCATCCGGCTGCTCGGGGAAAAGGGCATTGACGTGGTGTTCAGGGAAAACGAGGAAGGCCGTATCTACGGCGTGACCTTCATAGACCACAGAAACCGTGAGGTATATAACGGTTCCCGTCTGGGCAAGGAGTTTTCCGCCAACGCCTTCGAACAGCTTTTCAACAGGCCGCAGGAATTTCCGGAGCCGGAATCCACCGGACAATATGCCTCCACACGGGAGAGCCTTTCCGACAACATGGAAAGCGCCATCGAGCAGGCTTTCGGAATATTCAGTCCCGACATCAACGGACCGGACCCGCAGGAGGAGGCACTCGCCCGCAGACTGCAACGCAAGAAAAAGAAGAAACGCCGTTCACGCGGCATATCCTGATTGTCAATTACCAACCATCAAAATTTTTACAGTTATGCAACAAGAAGATGATTTAAGAGGACTGGCCAAGGTCATGGAGTTCATGCGTGCCATTTCCATCGTGTTTATTGTGATCCATGTCTACTGGTTCTGCTACAGCGCATTCGTGGATATGGGCATCAACATCGGAGTCGTGGACAGGATTCTGCTGAACTTCCAGAGGACGGCAGGACTGTTCAGCAACCTGCTCGTGACGAAAGTGTTCGCCTTCATATTCCTGGGACTTTCGTGTCTGGGTACGAAAGGTGTCAAGAACCAGAAGATGACGTGGCGGAAAATATACGCCGCCTTCCTCGGCGGCATCGTCCTGTTCTTCATGAACTGGTGGATGCTTGACCTGCCATTCAGTACGACAGTGAATGCTACCGTATATACGCTGACGCTTACCACGGGCTACATTCTCCTGCTTATGTCGGGAATATGGATCAGCCGTATGCTGAAACACAACCTCATGGAAGACGTATTCAACACCGCCAACGAAAGTTTCATGCAGGAAACAAGGCTTATGGAAAACGAGTATTCCGTCAACCTGCCCACGAAATTTGTCTATCAGGGCAAGGAATGGGACGGCTGGATCAACATCGTGAACCCGTTCAGAGCCTCTATCGTACTGGGAACACCCGGCTCCGGAAAGAGCTATGCCGTGGTGAACAACTACATCAAACAGCAGATTGAGAAATCCTTTGCCATGTATATCTATGACTACAAGTTTCCGGACCTTTCGGAGATAGCCTACAACCATCTGCTCAAGCACAGACAACATTACAAAGTCAAGCCGGAATTCTATGTCATCAATTTCGACGACCCCAGACGCAGCCACCGATGCAATCCGATCAATCCAAGATTCATGGCAGATATCAGCGATGCCTACGAAAGTGCCTATACCATAATGCTCAATTTGAACAAGACCTGGGTGTGACCTGAAAAGTCACGTAATTGATTGTTAAACAGCAATGTATATTGCAAGATTTAACCCGCTGTTCCGTCAGCGGTAGCCTACTATAAGGTGCATCTCCAGTGA
>OMGV01000266.1_pt1 | contig 38267 bp, 38 predicted proteins | sample 1646111 | NCBI WGS metagenome assembly OMGV01 (sample SAMN05578590, study PRJEB25193) | human gut metagenome | biome: Human Microbiome; feature: human-associated habitat; material: feces | host: Homo sapiens | place: USA:Birmingham | reverse complement strand
TGATGATGAGCGGAACACGTTCTACCACCACCATGGATGTGTCGAGGCCCAAAGCTTTAGGCTCGTCAATGCCTAAAGTGCTTTGGCAACGATGGGCATATACATTATTAATAAAAGAAAGTGATTTACACAACTTTCTGCACAAAAACAAACATGCAAACATGTATGTAAACAAACAATCCGTCATTCATTCAACTGCCATCTACGATTCCGTTTACCAAAAACTACGATATCATGCACCTATATCTACGATATCATGTACTTTAAACTACGAATCTGTTTACCAACATCTACGAAACCATTTACCTTAATGAATGTAAAATACTAATAATCAACAAGTTGACTTAATTGTAATTATAAATAATATTCTAATTTTTAATTTATAAAAAAGATTTTATCGAAAGAATGGTCAGAAGTAAATATTTGATTTTCAGATACTTAATCATTTGCAAGTAAACGATTTCGTAGATGTTGGTAAACAGATTCGTAGATTTGATGCCAGTAAATACTGAAATGATGATATAATAAGCCAATCATCACAAATATCTACGAAACCATTTACTTCGCAGTGGTAATTGTCTGATATTTAGAAGGATAAGCCTCATCATTATAGTTTTAATTTTGATTCACCCTATTTTGAAGGCAAAATAATAGTTGCTATAAGTGTCAGATATTCAGCAAGTTGTAAACTTTAGGTAAACAGATTCGTAGTTTTTGCTTTAATTTCCTTATTGCCCATGCGCCATATCTACGAAACTATTTACCTTAGTTTGTAGAAATCACTAATAATGAGAGGTTTGTACCTTTTAGATGAATTATTTCTTTACAGAATTGTTTTCATTTTTCATTTGCAAAAGTCTATGTGATACAATACTAAATACCTCATTATCAGATATATAGAGAAATAAGGTAAATACTTTCGTAGATGTAAGAGCATAATATGAAGATAAAAGCATGCCGAGCAGGGCTTCCAACCTCTTTCCTCCCCTACCCTGCAACCTATCTGCGTATCTATGTACTTTCAACTACGAAACTGTTTACAAATATCTACGAAACTATGTACCTATATCTACGATTTCATTTACCTAAAACTACGAAACTGTTTACCTCGTAACCCATAACTTCTTGAAAATAAGTAAATTAGCTTCTTTGTAATTATATTATGATTTTAATCATAACTTATAAAAACAATTTTAATTTAGAAATATGAGGTATAACATGAAGATTATCAGATGAATAGCGAAAACTAGGTAAACACTTTCGTAGATATATAAAAAAGTTTCCTTTGGAGAAGGAAATCTCTTCATCCAAAGGAAACTCGACTCGTGTCTTTATTAGTCTCTATAAAATGTCGGTGAATACGAGCCTTTACAGTTAAAAAATTCTTTAGCTATATCTTCTACGCCCAGAGTTCTCAGCAAGTCAAAGTCTTCCTGTGTGGCCTTGACGCAAAACCTGTCGTTTTTCATTCCTACAAATTTGAATCTTTTAAGCAAAGCCTGCTGACTTGGGTCGATGATCATCGCCTGGAAACTTTGCCACTTGTCTTCCCCACCCTTCACGATTTTGATCTTGGGTGATTCCGTTGTATTGACATGGGCAAACAAGTCGCCTATCACTGGTTCCTTGTTGGCTTTTCCCATCTTCTGTTCCTTTCTCTCCAAGACCTTGCCATCGATGTGAGCCTTTCCTAGTGCCGTCCTCTTTACCTTGAAGAGAAGAGCCTCAGGATTACCTCTCGTCTGGCCACGTTTATATACCGGACTGCAATCGGTGAAGACGATGTCGGTCTTGTCTTCCTTGCTGAGTTTGGCGAAGTCTGCTTTGACAGCATCCAATACTTGCTTCTTGAACTGTGAGAACTTCGGATATTGCTCCTCTACCACCGTACCATCAGCCGATAGGGTTGCCATGCCCAGATATTCTTTCAGTGCCATGAAGGGAACTTGGAAAGTCATCTTGCCTTTGTTGATGCCCATCTGTCTCAATAAAAACAAATAGATTCGCGGAGTATTGGCCCTGTTGGCGTATCTTGCAATCATCGCCATGTGATGGATGAAGCCTTGGCTCATGTCGAAGGCATATTTCGCCACTACAGGGTCGATTTTCAGTTCCACCTCCCCTTTAGAACGGTCGTATGCCACGCCTTCCTTGGTATATCCATTGATGACCACATCCTCCGTAATGTTGGAGAAAACGTGCTGGATGACCACCTTACCGTCAATCTTGATCCTGACGCTGAAGTCCAACAATTCCTTGAGGGCTTTGCGCAAGTCCTTATAATGGCTGGAGTCGATGCCCAGTTCGTTGAGCTTCAGTCGAATCTTTGGCACATTCATCGCCACATGCTCTTTATCGACCTCGAAGAGATAGTCTGACCGAAGTCCACCCTTCTCTCTCTTCTCGTTGAAGAAGCGTGTGACATACTCCTGAAGATGCGAACTGACGCAAAATAGCACATGCTGCTGCGACAAGGAGTATTGCTTGTCTATCTTCGTGAAGCTGAATGGGGTGTTGATCCACTGTTCATTCGACTGGATGATTTCGTTTTTCTTGTCTGTCATGCTGCAAAGGTACGTTTTTATTTGTTTATGTGCAAATAAAATGCCAAAAAACTCTCAGTTTTCTTATTGATTTTATCTGAATTCTTGTATATCCGACATGTTTGCGTGTTTGCATACATGCAAAACAACAATTTTGCATCCACACAATTTTGCATGCAGTGTTAAATGAATCCATACATGTTTGCAAGTGAAGTTGGAGGTTAATTTGTCAGTTTGCAAATGTAAATGTTTGTCTTCAAAAATGCCTAAATGTTTGTTTGATTGGATGCAAAAATGCAAACATATTTGAAAAATGGTTTGTTGTCATGCAAACAAATTTGCAAAATAATTTGTTTGTATGAATATTAAATCGTATCTTTGCAGCGTCTTTATAAAATATAATTGGTGAAAATATGGAAAGCAAGTTGAAAATGATATTGGCCATTGTCAACAACAAGGGTGGGGTTGGCAAGACCACAACCGTGCAGAATCTAGCTGCCGGTATGCTTCGCAAGAACAAGAAATTGAGAATCCTCGAAATCGACTTGGACCCTCAGTGCAACCTCACGCTTCTGAATCATGCTCCAGAAGGGTGCGCCGCCATCTTCGAATCTATGATAGAGTGCAAGGGATTGCCAATCTATAAGTCAGAGATTGGGGTGTATTATGTACCTGGTTCTGCCAAAATGCAGGATGTGGATCCATTCTTGCAGAACACCGGTGCTCCTAGACAAGTGTTGGGAGCGTGCATCAACAGTGATTCGATAGATATGACGGGTGAGGGCATCAAAAATCCGATCGACTATTTCGATTACATCTTCATTGATTGTCCTCCAGCCTTGTCGCAATCCACCTATAATGCCATGGTGGTGGCGAGCCATCTCTTGGTGCCAGTCCAGATGGAGGGTCTGTCTGTCAATGGTTTGGCTGCCATCCTTGGAGCAATGAATGAGGTGAAAAATGGTCGTTTCGCCTTGAATAAGGATTTGGAACTCTTGGGGTTGTTACCAGTCATGTTGGATGAGAGGCCACGTATCGTGCGTCAAGCATTGGCTTATCTAAAGGAGAGCTATGGTGATGCAGTCCTGAAACATGGCATCCGCCGCTGCGTGAAGGTGAATGAGGCACAGACAGAGATGACTGACCTTTTCCACTATTCGCCTTATTGCACGGCAGCCATCGACTATAGTGAGGTAATCAAGGAATTGTTTAATCTTTAAAGCTTAAATGATTATGGCAAAGGATTTTCGTGCGGCATTCAATAATATGAACCAGGCAGTTCGTCCTGGGGTAGGGGAGTCTCAGCAAGTTCCAGCACCTGCAGCTCCGGTGGTTAAGGAAAAGAAGATGAAGGCGGTAGAAAGGCGAGCTCAGTTGCATGGTGTTCAGACCTACTTGAACGATGAGGAGTATGAACAGTTGATGCTCACCAAGCTGAGAACGAAGAAGAAATTTGAGGAAATCTTGCATGATGCTTTGGTGCAATACATGAAGAATCCATCGTAAGTCTTTGATATGCAGATAGCTAACTTGAAATGTTGTCAAGATGGCATGTATGAATGTGTGGATGCACAAATGCAAATAATCCGTCATGCAAAAATGTTTGCATGACGGATTAAATCACAGTATAATATGACTATAGAAGAAATCAAAAGCAGAAAGGAAGACCAAACCTTTGACTGCAAGAGCATACAGATAGACCCGAAAGCATTGGCAGTACCTATTGATTTAAATGAAAAAGTTCCAAGTGGCATTTTTCCACTTGGAACTTGATGGTTTATTTTCTTTTTGCCTTGAAGAACTCCTCGAAGAAGTCCATCTGCTTTTGATTTTGTACAGGCCCCAAATGCAGTCCTTCCTTCATGATCATCACCGTTGGCTTACCTTCTTGATAGGTAGTCCAGAATGGAAGGCTATCCCCATTTGGGTTGCCTGTCTTTGTGAAGTTGATCCAGTAGCGAGACATGATTTGCTCCATGTGTTGCTCCGTCTCGGTCATCTTTCCAGAGCCAAACTTATAGCCATAGATGAAAGGCATCTCTGCCACATGGCTGGCTCCTCCCTTGCGACTTCTTACGATGGTATTCTCTGAGTCTTGGTCAAAGTAATACATATACACCTTGCCCTTGCCAGTCTTACTTTGCAAGTTTGCCCAGGCATACGTACCCCATGCAAAGGAGCCATCACGGAAGATGTCTGATTGGGCGAAGTAGGTTTCTTCCTCTGTCTTGGCAGGATAGATGCTCAGTACTTTATCAGCCCAGCTGCCATATACCTCATGGATTCTTTTCTCGTAGTCGCTCACACTGATAGGGCGGCAGAACATGCTTCCTTCATCGCTGTTAGTTCCGATGATAACATTCACGTCATTGTAGTTCCCCTTCTCATAAAGCTTGTACTGGTCATCTGTGATGCTGTAGCCATCCACATTAGGCCAGAAGGATTCCATGGCGGTATTCTTCACGATGTCCATGAAAGGAACTTTTCTGAGTTGCTTAATGTTCTTTACTTTAAGTTTCTTTTGAAGTGCCAGTCCGCTTGCCTCTGCTGCTTTAGTTGTGAGCATGGTGGTGTTGCCGTTTCTTGCTTCACCCACTGGCCAGAAAGAACCGCCGCTTTCGCTGATGGCTCCTCTGAAGAGTCCCTTGGCAAGTGGAGAGGCGCATAACATACTTACCGAGATACCACCTGCTGATTCGCCTGCAATGGTAATCTTGTCAGGGTCTCCACCGAAGGCAGCGATGTTGTCGTGTATCCATTTCAAAGCCATCACTTGGTCAAGTATGCCATAGTTGCCTGATATGTTCTTGCCAGATTCCTTGCTAAGTTCAGGATGTGCCATGAATCCCAAGGCTCCCAAGCGGTATTCTATGCTACAATAGATGATGCCTTCCTTGACAAAGCTTTCCTGGGTTCCACTATAAGAGCCTGTGAGGAAGGCTCCTCCATGAATCATGACAAATACTGGGAGTTTGTCATCCTTGTTCTTGGCAGGTGTTTCCACACTGAGGTAAAGGCAGTCCTCGCTCATGCCCAGCTCACCACCATTCTGGTTCGGGTCGATGGGCTGTGGTGGACGGTCTCCCCATTTGTCTGCCTTGAATACTCCCTTCCAAGGCTTCTTGCTCACTGGGGCTTTCCATCTGAGGTTACCCACTGGTGCTTCTGCGTATGGGATTCTCTTGTAAAGGGCGAATCCTTCATGTTCCACACCTTCTATTTCTCCTTGCTCCACTGTAGTTTTTAGCAGTTGAGCATTTGCTGCCGATAGACAAAAGAGTGCCAGAGCGGCTGTAAGTAGATGTCTTTTCATTCTCATATTTGGTTATTCTTGTTAGTTCAACATACAAAGGTAGTGATTTTAGAAACAAATCATCCTAAAATTTCGTTTTTTTTAGGAAAAGTTATACCTTTGCCTTTAAAAAGGACAAATACAAGGTATATTCTTTGGTTGACTTCAGGGGATTGAACAAGTTGTCATCCATTCATCGGGCATATATGAATGGCCAGTTTGGCGCATTGCCTAATGTAATCATGTAGGAGGAACTGGTATGGCAAGAAAAATAAAAGGAAAGAAATTTAAATTAGAAATTATAAGATGAAGGCATATACATATATAAGACAAGGTGAATTTGGCTTCACAGAAAAGGAAAAGCCTGTTATATTGGATGCACATGATGCCATCGTGAAGGTTACTCTGAGCAGTATCTGTACCAGCGATCTCCACATCAAGCATGGTAGCGTTCCTCGCTCTGTGCCAGGTATTACCGTAGGGCATGAGATGGTGGGCATTGTGGAGAAAGTGGGTGAGAATGTAACCCATGTGAAACCAGGTGACAGGGTAACAGTGAATGTGGAAACCTTCTGCGGAGAATGCTTCTATTGCAAGCACGGCTATGTGAACAACTGCACATCGGAACATGGTGGTTGGGCTTTGGGATGCCGCATTGATGGCGGACAGACAGAATACGTAAGGGTTCCATACGCTACCACAGGACTGAACAAGATACCCGATTCTGTAACTGATGAGCAGGCTCTTTTCGTGGGAGACATCCTTGCCACAGGATATTGGGCAGCCAGAATCTCAGAGATTACAGAGGGAGATACAGTTCTCATCATTGGAGCCGGACCAACTGGCATTTGCTGTCTCTTATGTACCATGCTCAAAAAGCCTGGTAAAATCATCGTTTGCGAGAAATCCAAGGATAGAAGATATTTTATCAAGCTGCATTATCCTGATGTGCAGGTTGTTGAGCCAGAAGATTGCGAATCTATCGCCAAAGAGCTGAGTGCCCATGGTGGAGCAGACGTGGTAATGGAAGTGGCAGGAGGCGAGGACACCTTCCAACTGGCTTGGAAATGCGCACGTCCAAACGCCATAGTTACCATCGTGGCCATGTATGACAAATCTCAGGTGCTTCCTCTTCCTGATATGTATGGCAAGAACCTTACCTTCAAGACTGGCGGAGTAGATGGTTGCGACTGTGAGGAAATCTTGAAGCTGATAGAGCAGGGCAAGATAGATACCACTCCTCTCATTACACATCGTTTTCCTCTTTCTATGATAGAGGAGGCGTATGATGTGTTCGAGAATAAGGAAGATGGTGTCATCAAGACAGCCATCTACCCAGGATAAGATGTTGAAAAGAAGAAAGTTTACCTCAGTTCGTTATCCCGAACTGAGGTATTGAATTTGGAACTCAATCTGCCTTTGGTATAGGTTGTTTCCTATTTTCTGTTAGCTCATCCATCCCAGAAGTGCCACCAAGTAGGCATTCCAGTTGATGGCGATTTCATTGGAAGCATAGCTGCCCGTATTGTCTTGATAGCACTCGTCAGGAGCATTTGATGGGTAAGGGGGCACGAAGGCTGCGTCTTGTTTTCCTACGTTGGCTCCACCAGCCAAGAGACCCGGTATTGGGGCTGTGATGCTATCTGCCGTGGAGATTCTGTGATGAGGGTGCATTACTGGCTGAGTGCCGAATCCTGTGAGGTAGCAGTAGCCAGTAGCATTTCTTCCAAAGAGATAGTCGATGGTGGAAAGGGCAGCATCCTTATATCGGTTATCCTTGGATAGGGCATACTGGTACATCTGTGCGATGCCTCTTCCGGCGCACTTTTCTGAGTTGCTACCCCAGATGAAATCGCTTGCCTTGTTGCCGAATACGCTATGGAAGGATGATGTGCAGAGGGCTTGGATATCCTGTTCACACTGCTCTTTGAGGGATTCTTTGATGGCTTCTATTGGGAATTTGTCCTTTTCTGGGGTGCTCAAGATGTCTTGGTTTAGCCACTGAAGGAGCCCCAATCCCTCCACCTGTCCCCAGGTAGGGATAGAGAAGCGGGTAGGGGCAAACAGCTTGGCTTGCTCTAAATAGGCATTTTCCCTTGTGGTGAGGTACATTTCTGTGGCTGCCCAGAAGAACTCATCCTCAGCATGATTGTCACCATAGGTTCCGGTACTGATTTTAGGTGAGAACTTTTCATTGATACCGTCTTGGTCATAATAGACAGTTGGGTTCTTGACAGCCCAAGCGTATGCTCGTTCAGCTGCTTGGATGGCTTGTTGGCAGAATTTTTGGTATTGTGGATAGGCGTTATAGATGCGTGCTGCAAGAGCCATGGTAGCTGCGAAATCAAGTGTGGCTGCCGTGCTCTTTTGCACCACGTATCTTTGCTGATGGCAGTCTTTTGGCATCACGAATCCCTCGAAGTTAGGAGTGGTGAGCTTATGATACACCCCTCCATCCGAAGGGGCTTGCATCGTAAGCATCCATTCTAGATTGTACATGATTTCATCGAGAAGATCAGGAATCTGGTTGGTGGATTCAGGGATATTGGTATGAATGCTATTGAAGTAATTCTGGTTGAGTTGGTAGGATTGCAGCATCAAGCCAATGGAAAAGGCGGAGTTGACGATGTACTTGTTGTAATCACCTGCGTCGTACCATCCTTTTGGGGAGGATAGGATGGTTCTTGCTAGTCTCTCCTTGGAAGCGGCAGATGGATGAACCATCACTTCTGTGTCTAAGTGAGCGGCTTCTCTTGCGTAATCACCAGCGTATTGCTTCTCGATGGCCATACCAGAGCGTTGCAAGTAGAACGCTTTGATAGCGGCTGTGAGGGCATCTTGGTATGGTTGCTCTTTGATGGTGATGGGTTGGGAGTATTTGCCGGCTGTCAGCAAGTAAGTGCCTGGTTGGGTGATTTTACTGAAGTTGATGGTTTGGCGTTGCTTCTTGGAGAAAGGTGAAGTGGTGGTTTGAATGGCTTTGCCCTTCCACACGATGTGTCCCTTGGCATCCCTTATTTGGAATGTCTTGGATTTTGCTGATGGCTCGATGGTGGCATACTTAGCTTCTTGTGGATAGTAGCCTACTTGGTTTACCTTGATAGGGTTTTGTGCATGGCTGCCTATGACAGAAGACAGTGCAATGCATGTTAAGATGAGTTGTTTCATAAAGGTTCCTTATTAGTGATTTTTTTGGATAGCGATATTCTCCTTTTGGATGGTTCTCTATATCGTCACCTTAAACTAGTTACTTTATTTGTGTTTAAAGATAGTTGGATACAAATGTAGCAAAAAAAAGTAGAAATGAGGTGAATCAGGTTTCATATTTAAATATTTTTGGCTAAGTGGGCTGATGCCAAAAGAAATGTTTTGCAAATTATTTGGAGGTGTCGAAAATATTGTGTAGTTTTGCAGTAAATTGAGATTTTGAAGAATGATATTAAGACGATTCTTGCAATTCGGAGGCTTGCGCTTGGTATGGCAATATGCCAAGATGGGTGTGCTATGGAGCGGTGGCAAAGCATTGCTTCATTGCGCATGGCATGGGCAATCCCTGAAAACGGCTTATGCGCTTGTTACCCAAAAGGTGGACGACATCCTTTTGGATCGCTACCAATATGTCTTGGATGAAGCGTTGGCTAAGCTTGGGGAGTGTAAGATTTCTGAGGCAAACAGACTAGAGAGTAAGTCCTCTGAGGCAGATGGACAAATATCGGATTCTCAAACTCGTGTTCCCAAGATAGTTTGGTTTTCATGGCTGCAAGGTATGGAGCAAGCGCCCGACATCGTGAAAGTCTGCTTGCGATCGCAAAGGAGGCATCTGATGGGTTATGAGTTCCGCATCGTTGACTTGACGAATTATCACAACTGGGTGCAGTTGCCTCAGTATGTCGAGGAGAAATTCCGAAAGGGGCTGATTCCACCAGCTTTGTTTAGCGACTTGCTGCGTTTGGCTCTGTTGAAGCAATATGGTGGCGTGTGGATGGATGCTTCCGTGTATTGCTCAGGTTTTGGCAATGAGAAGTTGCGAGAGCGATGGGAGCAGATCATGGGTAGCGAACTGACCTTGTTCAGGTATTTCCAGCGAGGACGCAAGGAGGCGGTTGGGTTATCGACATGGTTCTTTGCCGCCATTTCACAGCAGCCGGTCATCTCCATCGTCCTTGACATGCTCTTGGCTTATTGGAAGGATTTTGACTGCACGGTGGATTATTACATCTGCCACTTATTCTTTGGCAAGGTACTCAGTAAGTTCCCGGATGTTTGGGCAGCCATGCCTCGTGCCAACAGTAACCATAGCATCTTGTTGGGTTCTGCGCTAGGCAAAGATTATCAAGAGGCTGCCTGGCAGGACTTAATAGCCCATGTGAGCATCCACAAGATGAACTATCGAAAGGTGGGTGAGGCGATGGAGAATCCCAACAGTTATTGTAACCATATCATGAATGAAGGGTGCTGATGTATGTCTTCGCTTTTTTTATAGGTATCGTATGAACAAATTATATTTTCGTTTTATCCGTTTCTCCTTGGGCATTGAGGAGGGAAAGGAGTTCCTGGATGGTTCTGCTTTGAAGAACTTCGATTGGCAAGCGTTTTATGAGTTTGCTGGTCAGCAGACATTGCTAGGTATCATCATGGATGGTGTGCAGCGGTTGCCAAGAGAGGTCGCTCCCAAGCAGGAGCTTTTGATGAGGTGGTTCTTCGTCAGTCAGAAGTTAGCCAAGCAGAATGTGATTCTCGACAAGGCCACCACGGCGATCTATCATAAGATAGTCTCTGAGGGGTATCAGTGTTGCATCTTGAAGGGGCAGGGGAATGCAGTGCTGTATCCCAATCCTGCCGCTCGTACGCCTGGTGATGTCGATGTCTGGGTGAATGCCAGCAGGGAGGAGATTCGCCAGCTTGCCCAGAGACTTGCCGATAACATGGGCAAGGTGGAGGAAGAGAGCCTCAACCACGTGGTGGTGACCATCAAGGGCATCTCCGTGGAACTCCATTCGACTCCTGCCATCATGTGTAATCCCCTGCATCATCATCGCTTGCAAAAGTGGTTGAGGGCGAACGTGGACGAGCAATGCAGCCATATCGTTCCGCTGGCGAGTGTAGTTTCAGATAGAGTATGCGAGGCGGCGATTCCTACGGCTTCCTTCAATGTGGTGTATCAGCTCTATCACCTCTATCACCATTACTTGTATGAGGGAATCGGGCTGAGGCAGTTTCTGGACTACTACATGCAAGTGAAGAGTGAAGAACGAAGAGTAAAGAAACAAAGTTTGGTGCCCGAAGGGAAAGCCAATTTGAATGACGCTATGCTGCAAAAGACATTGCGGCAGTTGGGGTTGTGGAATTTTGCCGGGGCGGTGATGTATGTGTTGCATGAGGTGATGGGATTGTCGGAGGCGCAGATGATTGCGCCGATGGATGAGAAGCGAGGCAAGATGCTGCTCGATGAGATATTGCAAGGTGGCAACTTTGGCCATCATGCGGAGAATCGAAGTGGCGCCTTGACATGGCGGCACAACATCTATCGCTTGCAGAAGGACTGGGAACTGATGTGGTATTATCCTGGCGAATGTATGGTGGAGCCGTTCTATCGGCTTTGGCATTTCTTCTGGAGGATGAAGCATCGGCAATAGGAAGAGGTTTTAAAGCATTGATAATCCATCACTAGTTCTTTCTCCAAGAACATCAACATATAGATAGGCATATATCAACCTTTTGTGTACAAAATCATCCACCGCCACCTTTTCTTTCCAGCATTTTTCAAGGGCTTGGAGCACACTGTCTGCCATTTTCTACACTTTTCCAAGGTAAAATGAGGTTAATTCTTACATTTTTCCAAGATTTAACATTTTTAAGTAGCTAATTCCATAGGGAAAAAGTTGGTGCTAGACGATAGGATAGACTAGGTGACAACTAGTGAAGTATGGATTGTCAAGGGGGTGTAAATTACATCCCTCAGTCCTTTAGTATGGATGACTCCAATACTTAGTATGAATGACAGCAGTCCTTAATATGGATGACTGCAGTCATCCATATTAAGGACTTTTCTTGGTGTGTTTGATAATTCTTTAACATGATATAACTAATGAGGATGCTGACCAATTTCATTTCCCTCATTTTCAAATTGGTCAGCAACTTGCTGACTAATTTCATTATATTCAGAATCTGTCTTTTCAGTCATACCAATTGATTTCATCTTCATACGCATCAAACTCCAATTTCTCTTTCACGCCCACTCGCTGCAAGGCATTGAGAATCAAATCTTGTTCGGCAGAGGAGAGGGGTCTTATCCCTTTTCTTCGCTCGTAGTAAGGATTGCGCCCAAATTCGCTCTTCAGCATCGAGGAGAACGCCGCATACTGGTCGGGATACATGTGTTTCTGAAAATTAGTGAATCCCCTAGCATACCTCATGGGAGTACTGTTGCGATAGAATGGGCAGCGAGCGTTCTTCTTGCACATCTTAGGATTAATAATGTGCAGGAACGTTTGCTCTGAAAGCAATTTCTGATAGGCTATCTGATGCAAGCAGACATCAGCCTTCGGGCAATCGGCGTGAAGGCAAACCTCATAACGTGGGGGGACGGATGTGTAAAGTTTCTTAGGCATGGCTTTTCTGTTTTTTATGTTTAGATGAGCATCTGTTGATATACTTTCATCGGCGAAGTTACTACATTAATTTGAAACTCGCAAGCTTTTCCGCAATTATTTGCCAAACCGTAAAACCACCTGCGGATTTGTGCTACCAACTTCGGCACATGGCGACCATCTGGGCACCTCGGTATGAAAACTATATCATAACTTTGCATCGCCAATCAGAAAGGTTGGCCTCGATTTGTTAACCTTAAATCTATACTACTATGATGTTATTTAAATTGCAGAAAAACAACAACCCTGAGATGAAGGAAGCCTATGGCAACTACTATGCGTTGCCGGTCATCTTGCAAACCATGGGCATCGCAGAACTTGCCGTGATGATGGCTGAGCACAACACGGGTTTCTCGGCTGGTCAAGTGAAGGGTATGCTCACCGACATGGTGAAATGCATCAAACAACTTGTCTTGGATGGAAAAGCAGTCAAGATAGACGATCTCGCCATCTTCACACTCGGCATCGTCAACAAGGCGGGTGCTGCTACCAAGGCTGAGTTCAGTGTGCAGAAGAATATCGAGAGCGTGAAGCTTCGTGCCAGAGCCACTGGTGAGTTGACCCGTGCCAAGCTCAACCTTGATGCTTCGTTGAAGGACATCGAGAAGATGGTCAGCACCAACAGTGAGAAGGATGGCGATGGCGGCACTCCACTGAAACCGGGTGCTGGCTCTACCGACCAAAAGGACAACACCCAAGAGGGTGGCGGATCCAGCTCAGGAACTGGCAGCAATCCAAGCGGCGGATCTGGCTCTGATACAGGCAGTACCCCTAGCGGCGGTTCCACCTCTGACTCCGGCACCGACGTTCCAAAGGAGTTTGACTAAGGGCAATGAAGGGACAACGGCTTATGAATATCATTTTTCATCCTTAAAATCATTACCTTATGAAACTGTTTAAAGTTAATCAAGATGCAGCCACTTCCCCTTCCAAGATTACTTGGGTGAGCATCCTCAATGCCATCGTGCAAGCCATCATTGCCGCACTCACCGCTCTGGGAGTCAGCTCTTGTTGTAATTAAGAATTAAAAATTCCTATCTGATGATTACAGGTCATTTTCCTTTATCGATAGGCGAGGAGGTAGCACGCAGCGAGCGTGCCCTCCTTGCTCGCATGGAAGACGGCGAGTGGATGCAGTCGCCATTCTCCGTTCGCTTCCTCGTGCTCCATTGTTCTGCTACGAGGTGTAATCGAAGTTATACCGTGGAGCAGATGATGCGCGACCACAAGGCTCGTGGCTTCCGTACCATTGGCTATCACTTCTATATCCGCCGTGACGGAACGATGACGCAACATCGTCGTCTTCTGGAGGTGGGGGCGCATGCTCGACCTTACAACCGCTGCTCCATCGGCATCTGTTATGAGGGTGGTCTTGATGAGAATGGCAAATCTGCCAACACGCTCACCGCTGCGCAATACGAACGATTGGAGGCTCTCTTCGTGGAGTTGCACCAACTTTTTCCTGAAGCAGAGATCGTGGGACATCGTGACTTGCCTGGCACTACGCCAAAGGATTGCCCTTGCCTGGATGCGGCAAAGTTGTTTGGTCATTGCCTATCCAAGGGGTAGGGGGATATGGTTATCGGATGGGCGGTGTTATGGCTCATCGAAATATTCTACGATGAGGCTTACCTGCTTGCGACTGTAGAAGTCGGCGTTCTTGCTGACGTGGCAGAGCGAGAGAGCCTCATCCAGTGCAGGGTTCTGCTTGATCCATCGGCGCAGTTTTCTCATGGCGAGATCTGCGTCCAGCATGGGGAAGTAGAGCCTTGCCAATTCCGATTTTGTATAAGTTCTCATTTCCATCGTTTTACGTTTTTAGTTGTTGAGGCTTCCCCTCTCACTAGATCGTGGGAAGTAGATAATTTGATGCGAAGATAGCGCAAACATGGGACATGAAAGTTCGCTTTCAAAAGGCCGAGTGCAGCCTATCTTATGCAAAAGTAATACAAATAATTATCTTGGCATCTGTAAACTCCTTCATTCTCCATGCACTCTTGAAGCCACTCGCCACAAAGTGCATGGGAACAAACAAGCCCACATGGAACTGGTCGACAAACTGCCTTGCGCCTCGTGTATATCCATTGCCAATGCGACCATCTACAGGGAACATCACTATGTCAAAGCTATCTTTACACATTTTGCAGATACTTTTGTAGATACAAAGGTAAGCTTTTTGATTGAGAATACATCATGCTATTCGTCATTTTTGTGATTTGTTACACTTTTGGCGAACGAAATTGAAAAGAGAATTATGCTTTTACAGAAAAATTAGTCTAAATGATTTGCGTATTTAACCATATATTTGTACCTTTGCATATAAAATGGCAACAATGAATGACTACACAGAGATTTGGCAATTACAGGATGTCATAACCACTGCGGTTAATGCTTGTGGCTATGACATCTGGGACTTGCACGCCAATGACTCAGGCTTTCTTCTGGAACTCGCCGAGTACTTGGATGACGATGCCATCAATTTGCTATGCTGCCAGCTGCCATTGGTTGCAGACTATGAGGGACAAGGAGCTCATGGCTCCATGTTTTGCCTATACAGATAGTGCTTTTTATCCTCAAATTAATCCCTCCACTCTTACCTAATATGCAGCGTTATGATAAATAGGACTTAAAAGGACATCGGTAAAGACCATACTCCACCGATGATATTTGAACCGACACAAGGGCGCATTCCCAAAAAGTGACACAAATGACATTTGTCCAAACCAAGCAATTACTCGTTCAATACATTTGCTGTGAAAGATGGTGTCATTAAAAATGGTATCATCTATGGGCCGAATGGATCAGGAAAGTCTAATTTTGCCCTCGCCATCTTTGACATTACCAATCACCTTTCTCAAAAGTGGAAGAAGGTGAACTATTATGATAACTTTGCATATACAGGGAAACTAAATTTTCCAGTAGAGTTCGAATACACCTTCAAGTTTGGCTGCGTAATAGTGGAGTACAAATATAGTATCTATTATTAGTTGATTATCAGTATTATACGCTCTAAACGGTAGAAAGTGACCGTATGGATTCTGATTAGATACGAAAAACGTAAGATTTAACGTATTTAACTTTCAATCACATCAGAAATCACGAAATAAGGGTTGGAAGGGGCGCTTTTAACTGACCCCATAATGTGGTGAATAGGAGTTATAGGACGAAATTCATAAAGGGGTACGGTTGAAACGACTTCCCTTAAAGGATGTGATTGCCAATCATCCCCTTTTATTCTATAAGAACCAATAGAAATGTAGCCTATCATACTGTTTTCCTACATTTATATATAAGTAGAAAAGCAGATTCCAATACTGATTTTTGGAGTCTGCTTTTCCGAAATGGTTAAGTATATCTTATTTAATGTTTCATAGATTTAATGGTTGCCTAAAGAACGTAAGTTCTATTTATGGCTTATAGTCAATATATACCAGCATGAAGTGGTGAAGAAATTTCTGATATACTTCACCTTCCATATCCAATGTGGCAAGAGCCGTGGGGTAAGGTGGAACTTCTGTTTGTAATGTGGGTTGATGAACCAAAGTTTTTGATCTGTTATCGAGAAGTCACATTGGTGTATGAGTCTTTCAAACAACTCAATACTTGTTCGGCATTCTTTTATGCTCATAAGTTCATTCATAGTTCCTTTCTCTTCATTGCATGTTTTTAGCAACAACTTGTATAAAGGGGTTGGCAACAAGTGAATGAATGGCAGATGTGAGCAAAGTTTGCTTCTGCAAATCTGTTGATGTCCTCCAAAAGGCATTTGCCATGCGGGGAATCCGACAAACAGCACGCCTTTTGGTTTAATAAACTTTCTTAGGTGTGCAAGAAATGGCTCTTTTGTAGGAACGTGTTCTATCACATCATGTAATAGTATTACGTCATATTTATCCTCTTCATTACATGGAACAGGATATTGCATGAAATCACAGCATACAAATGTAGCATGATTGCTGATTTCGGAAAAGTATGCTTTGGCATCTTTAATTCTGCACTCGGCAATATCTATACCTGTCACTTTGCAACCCAACTGTGCAAAGGGAACTAAGTTTCCTCCTTCACCACAGCCTACCTCCAAGATTCTACTCTTTGGTGTCAGTTCCGTAAAATCTGACAAGTAGCTGATGTAAAACTCCTTAGATGTTATCTCCAAGTCACGGAAATACATCTTCCTGTCTGTATGTCTTTTTTGCATGTATCTTATTTTTTTGACTTTTCTGTATATATAGATACAGATCAGTCATAAAGACTGCATGCAATTTGAGACTTTCTTACCAAGAGAGCCTAATACCGAAAGGCACAGTCAATGTAAATGGACGTTCTGTCCAAGTATTCTTGACTTCGCTTCCATTCGGAATGTACCAATTCAGCGTTGGCTCAACAAACAATGTCAACTTTGGTGCAAATTGATATTGTATTCCGATATTAGTGTTTACAGTCCACTGTATAGAAGGTGTTGTCTTCCAATCCGTTGCATAGCCAGACTTTCCTCCTACTACATAGTCTGCATATGTCTTTCCAGACAATGGTATATGAATACTTGCTCCTGCAGAACCGTAAGCCGACAGTTTCTTGTACGCCATGAATTGGTACGAGAGCTTGACAGGGATACCGATATAATGCAATTTTTGTTCCTTGTCAACACGGTAATTGCCAGTACCCAAAGTAAAATATGACTTCAAGTAAGAGTATTGGAGTCCTGTTTCTAAGCTCCAATGCTTTCCTATGCTCTTGTTCACAGCCAATCCTAATATTATAGGTTTGTCATGATGTTCTGCCTCTTCAATTTTGCCATTGTTGTTATCGGCAATATCCATCATTGCAATATTTTCCGCCGTTGGGTCAGTTGGAGTTAAGCGATGTAGATATTCAGAATACTCTTCCCATGTAGTAAAACTCTTTTTTGAAGGTTGTTCACTCGTAATATCATCACCGCTACTTGTTATAATCTTATAAACATTTTGCGCAAGAGTAGTACCCAAAGAACCTGCTGCAAGCAACTGCCATTTACTTTTCTTGTACGTCCTTGTATCATCCGCAATCCATCTTTCCTCGTTTGGAACAGGTGTATAGACAGTATCTTTTGTGATGATACTATCTCGCTTGTTATCAGCCAAAATATGTTGGTTATCCTGCAAAGAATCGGATATTTCGACTATGACATTTTGACCTGCCTTAATAGAATCACCACCAGTTATCACCGTGTTCTTTCTCTGTTGAACACTTCGATAATTAGAGCACAAAATAGCGTTTTGCGCTCTAATAACAGAAACATTAGGCTTCTTTTGTATAGGTGTAATGCCTTCATTAGGTTTTCGAGTTCGAACTATATTTACATCATTTTCAGAAACGAGTTTCTTCTTTGCTGTAAAATACCTATATACAGGGATGACTATCAACGCCAATACGATGATAAGCATAGCTCTTGGGGACAATCTGTTTCGCAACATTGCCTTTGCCCTTGACAATTGCGAGGAAGAACTATGTGGAGCAATATCAAGTAATTCGCTGATTTCTTGATGGGACAAGCCATCCAAAACAGACATGTTGAATATTTTCTTATACCCTTCAGGCAAACTGTCTATTGCAGACATAATTTCCTCATACGGAATTGATTGCTTGGAAGTGTTGACATCTTCCAATACGAAACTAAATTCTTCCTCTACATCAGACAAGGAAATGAAATCGTATCTCTTACCTTGCTCCTGATATTTCAATACAAGGTTAGTGGTGATACTTGTAAGCCATTGACTAAACCTATGAGTATTCTTCAAGTCTTTTAATGAAACAAACGCAAGTATAAAAGCATCTTGGACAAGGTCGTCAACGACAGCTTTGTCCTCTCTAAGAATATTGATGCATATCCCTTTCATCTTAGGATAATACATTTGGTATAATGTGCTGAAAGCGTCAGCGTCACCTTGTTTTGCTTTTTCTACTAATGTTGTTATATTTGAAGTCATGAGCGAATTGTTTCGTACTATCTATTTTGATATAGATACTTCAAAGGATTGATGACTGCACAAAGTTTAGTTAAAGAATATAAATGTATATAACTATTTTCTGCCCTTCACTATCTGCTCAAAATGTAACTGTCCCCATTCTATGACGTAGCTGATTTCTCGCAAGAAGTCCTTGGCTATTGGTGTGAGAGAATATTCCACCCTTGGAGGAACTTCTTCAAATCTCTCTCTTGTAACAAGTCCTTCTTGCAGTAGATAATCAAGCGTTGACGCAAGTACTTTTTCAGAAACCTGGGGGATAGTTCGGAAAAGTTCGCTGAAACGGATGCTTTCCTTTTCGTATTCCTCTATACGGAGCATCACGACCAATGCCCACTTCTGACTCATCCATTCCAAAACAGGAGCGGCTTGGCAATAATCATAATTGAGTTTCTTGTTCATAATCTTCAATACTTACCTTTTGGTTAGGGGCATAAAGCCTATACGATAATTTCTTTTATCGGCATCTCCTTACCTTTGCACCATCAATTTTGATGATACCATTATAATAACGTAAAAAAGAAAGGAAATAGTATGCAACCCACATTACATTTTGACGGTCCGGTGTGGCGACCTCCTTATGAAGCCACTTCACAACTCTTGCAGGTCACAGCTGGCTGTACTTGGCATCACTGCAAGTTCTGCACGCTCTATGGCAAGCAGAAATTTCGAATGTCTCCGATGTCGGAAATAGAGGAAGACTTAAAATTAGTCCATGCTTTCCAACCAAGAGTTCACCGTATATTTCTTACTGGTGCCAATCCTTTTGTGCTCACCACGAACCGCCTGACTGACATTGCATTGCTCATCAGGAAATACGTAGGCGAAGGACACCCCACCATCGGTTGTTTCTCTCGAATCACGGATATTCGCAACAAGACGGTAGAGGAACTGCAACAGCTCCACCACTTAGGTTTCGATTATCTTACCATTGGCGTAGAGAGTGGCGACAGTGAAACTCTAACAAGGGTCAACAAAGGGTATATGTCCGAAGACATCGTTGAACAGTGCCGTAAACTTGAAAAAGCAGATATACATTATCACTTCTTCTATCTCGTCGGATTAGGTGGTCATGGAAATGGTGAAAGAAACGCTCTGCGTTCGGCAGGAGTTTTCAACCAGCTTCACCCAGTAAGCATAGGTTTCCTCTCGCTAACATTGTTTCCAGAAAGCCAACTCTACCAAGAAATTCAAGAAGGTAAGTTTGAGGAGGCAACAGAGCATGAGCGTTTCGATGAAATGATAACACTCATAGAGCATCTGCATATCCAGACGCATATTCTGGGGCGAACGGTTAGCAATCCTGTACCATTTACCGGATCCTTGCCTCATGACAGAGTTTCGTTGCTGCAAGAACTGAGAGATGCGAAGGCGGAATTGAGCGAAGAACAGTTGAGAAGTTATCGTGATAGCATCGAATCGTTGTAAGCAGTCCGAAGAAAAGGCAGAGAGTACACAAAACACTCTCTGCCTTCAGTCTCGCTTCTTTTTCTTCTTAGGGTAAGGTATCGCAGGCAAAAGAGTTTCAATAATCTCAATTGCCTTGTCACTATGCTCTATATCAAGAATATAGTGTTCTTTGGCACCATCCAAAATCAAATGTGCCATTTCGCTATCATCCTAATGTTTCTTTGTTCCAATATGCCTGTAGGTTCTCTTTGATGCACTTCATCACAACAGAGAAGTCTATCTGCTCTTTCCAACGTATCTTTTTCAAGAATGCTTTCCACCAAATATTGCGTGTGGCATCCGTTGCAAACTTGTCTGTGAAAAGGCCAAGGTTCTCTCGGTAAGGTGTATTCCTGTTCTTAAACGTACCAACAATGGCTTCCGCAAGAAGTTCCTTGTCTATCTCATGGTTGGCGAACAACTGATACACATCAAAGAAATCTTTCATGCGGCTATTGCTTTCGTCACGGTCAACCATTGCATGAAACTTCTCTGCTATCAAAGTTTCCAATGAATAGGCATACAGTTCCACGGCAGGAACATCTGGTAACAACAACGGATAGTCTAATGACAGAGGATAAGGTGTTACCACATCACCGAAGCCTATGTCAACTGACACTTGTTGCACTATTGTATCTAAGTGTGCCACCACTTTTACACAAGTGCCTGGGTATTTCTTTTCAACGGCTATTGGCTCCAATTCAAGTGAAGTTGCATCGAATCTAACTCCATCGTCCTCACATTCAATGGCGCACACTTTTTGAAAAACCTCTTTTAGGTTATCTCTATCATTGCTGATGCGTTCTCCCAACAGGTCAATATCAATGGTTGGACGAGCCTTGAACCCATCCAAGGCAAACAACAGCGAACTGCCTTTCAGAAGAAAGTGGCTCTTGTAAGGACTTGCAGAGATACGGAACAACAAGCGTTCATGCAAGTATCTAACCAATACTTTCATATACTCTTGCTTCTCCTCTTTGGCGAGGTTCAACAAGCGTGTCCTAATGGACTTCCCTATATTCTTTGTCATAGTCTTGTCTCCAAATATGTAGTCATTATATTTTTCACTCTTAGTTTCTGTGCGTATTCATGGAGTAGAGATATATTGCGGTTCTCCTTTTTGAGATAGTTGTCTATCACCTCACCGCACACATCAAGCCCTATCTTGTTTCGGTACTTTACAGCATCACAGACCGTTCGCTCCAGATCTGTAATGAATACATCATAGCCAGATATACTCTTTTTGATTATACCAAACTCCAAATTCTCCTTTTTCCAATAATAGAGGTCAATAGGAGGATAGTCTGGCACACGCACCTTTCGCTTGGCTTCAATGGCTATGCAAGTAGCGGAAGGCACTTGTGTGGAAAGTCCATAATGAGCAAAAGCACTATACAGGCAAAGCGCCCCATGCGGAACTATACGTTCCACATCTATCATGTTGTTTGCCAACGCTGATATTTCTACATAGACACCATTACGAAGCCGCACAAGCGTTCCATCTTCTATTGCACGGCGAAGTTGCTCATATTCACCACGGCTTTTCACTTCACCTGTGGTTATGAATCCACCTCGCTGTTTTAGCGTGTCAATGACTGTATTTCTATTCATGTTATTCTTATTTGCGTGCAAAGATACAACTACTTGTTGAGAATAAAGAATGTTTTGTGTTAAAAGTTACGGAGAATACAAATAATATCCGTAATATTTTACGTTTTATCAAACTTTGACCGTTTGCCTTACAAGTCACCTTACATTCATAAATGTGTTAATCAAATCTTAATTCCATGTCAACAAGTTCTTATACTCATTATTTTAACTTATAGTGAGAAGCCTCTTGGCTTTTTTCTTAGAACCGCACCCAATCCCACTTTTTGTGTTCCGTCCCAATTTGTAAGTTGGTCAGCACAGCCATTGGAGCCACCAAGTGAAACGTATGTGTCTGCACTGCATGACATATAGTCAACAAAAGCGAGAAAAGTGTCAATGGCGTTGTCTGTGAATTGGACTTTATTCGTGGCGAATAGTTTTGTCCAGCTGGTGATACATTCTTGCTTGAAGTCTGTAAAACCTTTCCACGACATGCCAGATAAGAACCTTTTTGCTGCCGAATCTATACAGGCTGTAGAGTCAAATCCAATATTATGCTTTACAGCAGATGTCTTAATGCTATAGTATATGGAAGCCGATTCTTTCTTGTTGAAGTAGAGAGAACCTTTTCTGGCTTGTCCTTGTTAATGTACTTGCTTCCGATGCGCCCACGTTTCTTTACTTGTTCAACAGGCACGGTCTGCACATGGGCATGGATGCTTGTCTCGTCACAATGCACATCAAAGCCGATGATATTCTCTTCTCCCCATTTCTCACATGCAAAGCGGTAGGCGTCCAATGCCCAGTCATAGATGCCTTTTTGTAATGTAACATTGCTGTGGTCAGCATTTGGATCTGACGTGTTGAGTTTCTGTTCACCAAAGGCAAGCTAGTTAAGCACATCATGGTTACCACTGAAGATGATGCCGACAGTGCTGTTCGGACTGTTCCTTGAAACTTGGTCGGGACGCTTGGCATCCATATACGGCTTGAAGCCAAGTTCATCAAGTCTGTGCTGCAAGCGTTCATGCAACGGCACAGACTGGGAACCAAGAGGCACAATCTTTCCACCCTTGACTATCTCAAAGTTGAGTCTCTTGCGTGAGTAGTTATAATGGTTGTTCTTATCTATGCCTACATGGATGGCGGCACGTGGTATGTTTCTTTCCATAAAAATCTTGTTTGAGTTTGTAACATTGTTATGGTATGACTGGTGACAGTTCTCGGGCGGAGCTTGAGCATAATAGAAGGACCTTTTTAAGTGAACAGCGTCAGCAAGTGAATCTAAAAGTCCCTATTATGTTTAGGACTTTTGTGAAAGTCCGTCACGCAAGCGTATTCGCAGATTCTTATCAACTCTGCTATGATTCTTAAACCAACACCAACCCAATACAGTCTATTAGATGCTGGAGTGGCGGTTGTTGCTTTATCAGCCTTTGTAGCGCCATCTGTGGTGTTTCCGTCATCAATAGGAAGTCAGCAATGTCAAGACCATTGGTCTTTTGTTCATCGGTGGCATTGTCTTCCAAGATGACAGCATCTTTATTGAAACATCCGTTCATGCCTCCAGCAGCCAACCATACGAAATCAGACATGAAGTGTGTGGCAATGATGGCTGTCTTTTCGCTCTCCACGATGGCGATCGTTTTGTTTCTTGTTGTGTCAGCCAAAAGATAGTTGAACCGCCCTATTTCTTTGAAGTGCCGACCTTGTACAAGGCAAACAACCGTTCTGTCTCCTCTTTGCCAAAGACCGTTGAAATGTAACGCCCCACATTGTCAGGAAATACAATCTGTCCTTCCTCGTCAATATATCTTGCAAAGCAACGCTTGCGTCCACATTGAGGGCAAGAATATCGGTTGCCCATCTTGTATTTCTGTAGATGGAATCTATACTCACTCATAAGGCTCTGCACTTGTTGCACCTTGCACTTTCTGCACTTTTGCACTTGTTTGGCACAAAATGCCTTAACTGAGCCTGTCTTTCCGCCAGCTTTCTGGCTTCTTCCTTGGCATAGTAATCATCCAAGGAGATTTCATAATTGCCAGTGGAAGTCTTTACATAAAGCTTCTTTTCCTTCTTATCATAAGCATAATAAATGGACGCCTCAAACACTCTGAACAAAATATTCTTACATTTAAGAGAACCGTAAATCACAATTTTTAGGTATTGCATATTCCTTATAGAAGCCGTACCTTTGCACCCTCAAAAGGAAATAAGGTAAAAAGACAAAAATTAATATGAGAGTGAACAAAAAAATAAGTCTGTGCATTCTTTCATCAATGGCCATCAGCACGAATCTGAATGCACAGGTAGGAAAAGACTCTGTCCTTCTTGAAGAAGTTCAGGTAGTGGGCAAATCACAGGCACGCAGAATGCAAGAGCAAGCTTACGCCATCTCTGTCTTGGACTTAAAGAAACAATACCAGACAGCGGCTCCATTAAACAAGCTTCTTAATAGTGTTACGAGCGTCAAGATTAGAGAAGACGGTGGACTGGGTTCCAACTATAGCTTCTCCCTGAATGGCTTCTCTGGCAATCAGGTGAAGTTCTTCATCGATGGCATCCCTAAGGATAACTTTGGCTCTTCCTTCAACTTGGCCAATATCTCCGCAAACATGGCTGACAGAATCGAGGTGTATAAGGGTGTGTTACCTGTATATCTCGGCTCTGACGCACTGGGTGGAGCAGTGAACATCGTGTCACGCAAAAATGCCAACTACCTGGATGCCACCTACTCCATCGGTTCTTATAATACGCACCGCTTCTCTATCAATGGAGCTTACACATCACATGGAGGATTCACCATCAGAGCCAACGCCTTCGCCAACTACTCTGACAACAACTATAAGGTATGGGCACCTATCGTCAACCTTTCCACCAACAAACAAGAGGGCTATGAATGGGTGAAAAGATTCAATGATGGCTACCACTCATTCGGTTTGAAGGTGGAAAGCGGCATCGTGGGCAAATCCTGGGCAGACTACTTGCTCCTGGGCTTGATTGCATCCACCGACAAGAATAATGTACAAACAGGAGCCACAATGGATGCGGTGTATGGTGGTGTAAAGACCAAGAGTTTCTCCATCATCCCAAGCATTAGGTACAAGAAAGATGACTTGTTCTTGCCAGGACTGTCTTTGTCTCTTTATGGCACGTACAATATCGTGAACACCCAGAATGTAGATACGCTTGCCAGAAAGTATAACTGGAAGGGAGAATATGTTACCAGTACATCGGCTGGTGAAGGTTACCTCACCGATGCTACCATCAAGGAACGCCAGTGGCAAGCCAATGCCAATCTGAACTACGTCATAGATGACCACCAGTCGGTCACTCTGAACAATGTATTCACTGCCATGCGCAGAAAGAGCGATGACAAGATGTACCCTGACGATGAGATGAACAATGTACCACAGCAACTCACCAAAAACATCACAGGCTTGGGCTATCAGGTGAGATTCCAAAGATGGAATGCCAACATCTTCGGTAAGATGTACCGACTCTATAGCTCCACCTATAAGCTGATGGACCAGTTCACCGATAACCAACGATGGGAGAAGGTGTCTGACAGAAAGCATCGCTTTGGTTATGGAGCCGCTGCTACTTATTACATCTTGCCTTCTTTGCAAGCCAAGGTTTCCTTTGAGCGTGCCTTCCGTATGCCAGAGACCGTGGAGATGTTTGGTGACGGAATGGTTCAGAAAAGTAACCCAGACCTCAAACCAGAGAGTAGCAACAACTTCAATGCGGGCCTTCTCTTTGACCAAAACTTTGGTCCTCACAGAGTGCAGGCAGAGGTCAACTACATCTATAGAGACACCAAGGACTTCATCTTGAAGGGAGTGAGCTTGACCAGCAACCCTACCACCAGTTATGACAACATTGGCAAGGTGCATACGCATGGTATAGAGGCCTCTCTGGGATATTCTTACAAGAGAAATCTCCATATCAATGGAAATTTCACCTACCAGGACATCAAGGACAAGCTGGAGTTTGAGAAATCACAGAATACCTACGTGGGCGATGGCATCACTGAGAACATCACCTACGGACAGCGCTTGCCAAACATTCCATATCTCTTCATGAATGGGCACGCTGACTACAATTTCTTTGATTTCGGGTGGAAGGGCAACACCCTCTCCCTCAATTATGACATACAGTATATCCATAGCTACTATCTCTCCTTCACCGGACTGGGAGCCAAGGCAACCAAGAAGGTCATACCAGAACAGCTGAGTCACAATGTATCTCTGGGCTACAGCATGAAAGATGGCAGATACAGCATCATCTTGGAATGCACGGACATCACTAACGAGAAACAGTATGACAACTATCGCTTGCAAAAACCAGGCAGAACATTCAACATGAAGTTCAGATATTACATCAGCAAATAACATCCATTGAATTAAAATAAATTTGATTAGACAATGAAAAAATTATATAGCAGCATCATGCTCATGGCCACCATAGCCATGACATCCCTCACTCTGTCATCATGCGACGATGACCTCAGTGGCGAGCAAGAGATTCCAAACGCCCCTTACGTACTTAGCTTGGGCGTAACCTCCAGTGGCAATACCTCCTATTACGTGGTTTCTACAGACAACTTGATGGAAGGAACCATCAATGCTGTAGGAAAAGGTATCGAGCAAAATGGCTATCACGATTATCAGCAAGGCGGCAATACCATCTTCTGCATCGGAGGACTGGGAGTAACCAACGCCACAGGAGTGGTAAGAGGCTCCGACGGTCTTCTGAAGGAACAAGGAGAATTCGTTTTCAACAACTCCATCAATGGATTTTGCCAAGTAGATGGGAACACGATGGTGGCCCTGGAACTGCCAAGCAATAAGGAAAGCGGTAATAAATTGACTTTTTATACGGTAGATGCCCATACGGCAGCCATCACTTCCAAAAACAGCAAGACTTCTGTTTCTCCAATAGATAATCTCGACTGGCCAAGCATCACGGGAATGGCACATAGTGGCGGCAACCTCTATGTTACTTATACACCGATGAACAGCAAAACATTCGAGACTGCTTATACTGACACTTGCTTTGTAGCGGTATATTCATATCCAGAGTTCAAGTTTGTCAAGCTGATGAAAGACACGCGAATGGGACCTGGTGGATCATGGAACGCCTTCAATGGATTTGTCAAGGATGAAGAAGACAACCTCTACGTGATGTCCAACTCTGCCATTTCCAACGGATACTCTCAAAGTACCAAGCATGCAGGCTTTCTGAGAATCAAGAAGGGATCCACCACCTTTGACGAGGACTACTTCTTCGATTTCGAACAGGCCACAGGTGGGCTAAAACCTGCCCATATCCAATATATCGGCAATGGACTCGTCTTTGCGGAAGTGAGTACCATCACCCCTCAGACCGCCAATGACAGATGGGGCGACAAAAGCCTAAAATGCTGCATCATCGACCTCAAAAACAAAACAGTAAAAGACGTGGAAGGAATCCCTGTGCACAATGGAAATGGTGGCAGAAGATTCGCTTGCCTCATTGAAAACGGCTACGCTTTCTTGCCGGTGTCAACAACTGATGGCATCTACATCTATAGAACCGATATTGCCACAGCCAAGGCCGAGAGAGGAGCTCGTGTCTCCACATCTTTCGTAGGAGGCTTTTTCAAACTACCATAAACATCAGAAAAGCAGAAAATAGGAAAAATATATCAAGAACGGATGAACATCAAAAGATTATGCTACCTACTCCACTTATGGATAGGTCTAGCCACTGGAATCATCGTCTTTGTTGTCAGCATAACAGGGGCCATCTATCTCTTCAAGGATGAGATCAGTTCAACCTATCAACCTTGGAAAAAGGTGGAGGCAAGGAATCAGCCTTTTCTCCAACCTTCCAAGCTGATAGAGATTGCCAACACACAAAGCCACCAAGAGCGTCCTTCCGCCATCACTATAGGCGAAAAGGATGAAGCCGTATGGGTGGATTACTTCGGAGAGAAGGGACAGACAACCATTTATCTGAACCCTTATGACGGAAAGATAATCCATACTAGCCACTTAGGAACCGATGAGTTTGACTTTTACCGATTCATCATGAACGGACACCTGTATATGTGGTTTCCTCGAACCATCGGAAAACCTTTGGTTAGCTATGGAGTCTTGCTTTTCTTCCTGACTCTCCTCACAGGATTGGTCATCTGGATGCCAAAGCATATCACGTTACATCTTCTGAAGAAACGTCTCGCCTTTCGTCGTCCATTCAAGTGGAGACGATTCGTATATGATCTTCATAGTGTATTGGGTATATACATGCTCCTACCGATAATAGTGGTAAGTATCACAGGCCTTATCTTCGGCTTAGATTGGTTCAGTCATGGTATCTACCAACTGGTCTCTGGCGGAAAACAGATGGAAGCATACACCTTGCCTCCGTCCGATTCTCTCCATATCCAGAGTAAAACGGCAAGCATCGACCTACTGCAAGCCAAGATTCTAAAAGAGAGTCCTAACGCAGTACAATACTACTATGCACTCCCTGCCGATAGCCAGGAAAGCTATAGAGTGAGTGTGGTACATGAGAAAGGTTCCTATTATAAACAAGACAACCTCTTCTTTGACCAATATACTCTCAAAGAGCTAAAAGGAACAGGCCCATATGCTGGCAGATACAAGGATGGCACACCAGCAGATAAACTGATTCATGCCACTTTGGACCTACATGAAGGCATCATCTTGGGCTGGATAGGCAAAATCATCATGCTATTTGCTGCACTTACATCAGCTTCATTGCCTATTACAGGCTTCCTGCTGTGGAGAAGAAAGAAAAAACAAAAGAAACCAGTAGGATAAGAAGATGTACATCATGCAAATACACCCATAAATCAAACCAGTTCTGAAATTAGCGGAAAACTGCCAGATGATTATCGGCAGCACATAGGCGACATCCTCCCCGCTCAACTGCCTGCTGGCAGCATCACAGGAGCCCCCAAGGACAAGACTTGTGCCATTATCCATGAGGCTGAGACTTACGACAGAGGTTTCGACTGCCCATATTACTGGCTTGCCAGCCAAGCACAAAGGCTTCATGGCAGCTCCTTTTATTGGGAGCTTGGATGCCCAACAAGCAGTTGCAAAGCAAGCAAGCTTATCTAAGCGGACTGAGCTTTCAAAGAAAGCCCATCAACTACAAACTAAGGCTACCTGAAGGAAACTTGTTTGGGCAGGAAATCCAAAAAAGCCAAAGCCTTTCTTTAGAGAACATTGCCAAACATGCGGCAGCAGGATGTGCTGCAATGGTTGCAGTAATTGTGGAGCATGCGAAGGAAAAGCGTAAATTTCAACCATACATTATACATAAATAGGGAAGCAAAGACTGTTATAAGAGGGTATGTCACGAACTTATGACACACCCTCCTTAATTCCCTATATACCAAACTTCTCTTTATACTCACTCTGAACAAACTCATCCACCCACTTATAATAGGCATCAATCTCCTTAACAGGATAACTCTTACTGCTCCTAACCTTTTCTATCACCTGCTCACCACGAGCTACGATTCCAGATTCTATCGGCTCAATGACTTGCAAGATACCAGTTCCCTTCTTGTTGATAAGCTGTGCTATATCTATATAGTTACCTCTACTCTTGGTTCTAAGAGGGAACAATCTTTCTTTGAGCTTGAATCCATAATGACAAAGCAAGCTGCCACCATCATCCCCCTTAACAACAACCTTAGGAAGATTTCCAGAAGGAGTAATCAAAAGTGGGATAGCCACCGTAGCCAAAGGAGAACCTATAATGTTCCATCCCACAGTAAATAAAGGATCCTCCCCGTTCTTGACTCCCTGAATCAACTCAGCAGACGCAGTAAGGTAACGTGGTATGAAATCAATAAACGGAAAGAACTTCTGCTTCGATGCATCTTCTGGTTCCAAATCATATAGGTCAATGTCCGTCAACCCATGCTTCAAAACACGAGGAACACTGCGCAAGATACATACAGCATCCAACTTACCTGTAAAGCTTGCCTGCGTCATATACTTGTTGATAGCCATGTATCTTTCCACACCAGCATCCAAACTTCTATCTCCTGAGAAACCATGATTGGTTCTAATCAGATAACCATAAGGAGCCACATTGGGGTCATTGGCATCAAACTTCTTCCATTGTTTCACGCCCACCTCATAATAAGCACAACCTCCTTCTGCATCAATCACTCCAAAGTTAGAGTTGGAGTAACGAGGATGGATGGTATCTATCAAATTCTCAAAATCTTGAAGTGTAGCACAGATTTCCAAGGCTCTTCTCATGATGATGCCATCACGCTCATCACTAATTTTGCTGTCACCATTCAGATTATAAGCAGCAGTGTTGATGATAGCAAAACCTTTCTCATTATGTCCAGACCAAACACTCTCCACCAAGGAATCTGCGGCAGAAGCCACGGCTATATACCTATACTTCTCACCCTTTACCTGAACAATGAGATTGTCAAGCGATGGGGTGTCACGGTTCTTCAAAATAAAAGGTCTTCCATCCTTGGATGCCTTACCAGATACCAAAACCGAAGTACACGCACGAACATTATTATATATATAGCCACTCAATAAAGCCAAAACCAAAACAAATTTTAATAGTCTATTCATACTCTTTCACGTTTACAATTAATATTTTCAAATTTAGCTGCAAAAGTACTGCTATCCTCTCACATAGGCAATACCGCCCGAAAGGTATTCACTCTACCATAGAAGGGTTAGTCTTATACCACAAATGTGGCAAGAAAACGACCTATCCTCAGCCCTCTACCACATTTGTGGGATAAATCGTACCACACCCATGCTAAACTAAATACCACCCAAGGGGGATTGTAGGAAAGCAAAATTCGCCGTACCTTTGCACCCAGAAAAATGATTCAATAATTTAAACTAAAAAGAAAGAAAATTATGAAACGAATGTGTAACTATCATAAGCTTGCGTGTTGCCTCTCACGAATGTGTAAGGCACACCTCAGTAGTAGCATCCATCAAGTAAAGAACTCATTAAAGTATTTAAGATATGAAGAAGATTTATACAGTTATCGTAACCCTCGTGTTCAGTTTGCAAGCCTTAGTGGCATCAGCAGGTAATAACACAGTAGCAGACAACAACTCAGAAAACAGCAGCTCTACATTCTATATCAACGCACCGCGTTTCGTGCGTCCACTCATCGAGAAATGGATTCAAGAGTATAAGAAGGAAGTACCTGGTGTGAACTTTGCCATTGCAAAGACACAAGCTGCCAAGAATAGCAGCGTCCTTTCCATCCAGCTCTCAGATGAATCAAGCCATAAGGACGCAAGCCAAAAGACCGCATTTTTCGGTTCTTACGCTATTCTTCCTTTCACCACCAAGAGCTCTGAGGCAGCCAAGGCTCTGGAGAGCCAACAGCTTGGTACCAAGAAACTCAAAGCCCTTTTCTTTGAGAGTGAAGATCTGGACGAGGAAGATTCTAAAAATAATAAGTTCAGCCAAATCACCATTTATTCAGGAAATAGCAAGGAGTCCATTTCCAAGGAGTTTGCTGCCTTCTATGGCAAGGAAGCATCCAACTTCCGTGGCAAGCGCATCGTGGGTGATGACCTTTTCCTCAACACAGCCATTGCCAAGGACCCACAAGGCATCAGCTTCAATGCCCTTGCCAACCTCTATGACCTCTCCACCAGAAAGGTAAAAGACGGAATCACCCTTTTGAATCTCGACTATAACAAGGAAGAAAAGACTGCCCTTGCAGAAAACAGTAGCATCGATGCACTGCTCGATGTACTGGAAACAAGTAAGGACACCCAAATTCCAGTGGAGAAAATTGGTTTTACCTATCAAAACGCAAGCCAAGAGGCTACCCAGTTCTTGGCATGGATTCTTACTCAAGGCCAGCAATATAACCATGAGTATGGCATCATGCGCCTTCCAAACAAACTCTTGGCTGAGCAAGCAAAGAGTTTGCCAAATCGCTTGACTGCACAAAAATAAAGCCAAGCCATTACTATAGAGTAATAGAGAGACATATCAACATTTACACACAAAAAAGAGAGAATTATGAAAACAGTTAAAAGAATTGTTTTAGGGACAGCTGTGGCCTTTCTTCCAGCTATATCATTCGCACAATCAGAATTAACAGGTCATATCGTGGATGCCAACACCAATGAACCCCTCATTGGTGCATCCGTAACAGTGAAAGGCAACAAGCAAGAGGGCGTGGTTACAGACGTTGACGGTAACTTCACCCTCTCCACCAAAGAGAATGCACCGCTTAAACTCAAAATAGAATATATCGGCTACCGCCCTATCGACATTGAGGTCTATGATGCAGAAGAGCCAATCGAGGTTCAACTGAAAGAGAACTCAAAATTCCTCAATGAGGTGGTGGTCATCGGTTACGGAACCCAGAAAAGAGAGAACGTAGCTTCTTCCATCTCTTCCATCAACAACAATAGCTTCAAGGATGTGCCAGTTACTTCCCTTGACCAGGTATTGCAGGGAAGAGCATCAGGAGTGAGCCTGACCACTCCTTCTGGTAACGTAGGACAAGCTCCTATAGTAAGAGTCCGTGGTGTGGCATCCATCACCTCAGGAACTCAGCCTCTTTATATCGTGGACGGTGTGCCAATCCAAACAGGAAGCAATGCACAGGTAGGTGACGTAAACGCCTTGGCAGACATCAACTCAGATGACATTCTTTCCATCGACGTGCTCAAAGATGCAGCAGCCGCTGCCGTGTATGGCTCTCGTGCAGCCAACGGCGTGGTACTCATTACCACCAAGAAAGGCCAGCAGGGTACTGCCAAGGTTTCCTATAACGGATGGGTAGGTATCGCCAACGCAGCTAAGTTCTTCGATGTAATGAACGCACAACAATATGTGGATTATAAGAATCTAGCAGTAAAGAACCGCTATGGCACGGACGAGATTTCCCTTACCAACGGCTATACTTCCAAGTATGGCAACAAAGCCTTCAACTTGATTAAGAATGCAGATGGTAGCTATGTGGATACCAAGTGGAGAGATTATGTCCTTCGTACTGGTCTTCAGCAGAACCATACAGTTTCCATCAGCGGCGGTACAGATAAGGTGCTCTACTATGCATCTGGTAACTTCAACAAGCAAAGCGGTATCCTCAAAGGCGATGAGTATAGAAAGACAGGTCTCACTGCCAACGTATCCGCACAGGCCAATAAATGGCTGAAAGTAGGTTTCAGCGGCACAGGTTCCGTTTCCAAGCAGCAAACAGGCGACCGCTCCAGAAAAGGTGAACTTGTATCCTACTCTGGCTTCACTCGCCTTGCTCTGAGTGATGCACCTAACATCCCTGCCTACGCTGAGGATGGAAGCCCATACCAGGAGGGTGGACGCTTAGGATATGGTCCTAACACCATCCAGTTCCCACTTACCAACCCTATCGGGGTATTGCAGAGCGGAAGTGTCATCAAAACAGAGGACACCCGACTCATTGGTAACGTGTTCGCAGAGATTACCCCTATCAAGGGACTTACACTGAGAACCCAGTATGGTGCCGACTACATGAAAATTGAAGACCGCAACTTCTTCGCCGCCACAACCGTGGAAGGCGTGGAGCAGAACGGTACTGCTGAGAACTATAGCATTCGTAGCCGACAATACACTTGGACCAATACCGCCAACTATAACTTCTCCCTTGGCAACCATCATTTCGATGTCTTGGCCGGTATAGAGAGCTATAGCAAGACATTTGACCAGTGGGGCGCAGAGAAATCGGGACTGAATGAAAGCAAGTTCAACTTCTTCGAAGGTCCTTTCTCCAATATCGTATCCAGTGACAGCAAGATTACAGAGAGTGAGCTTCTCTCCTACTTGGCACGTGTGAACTATGACTATGATTCAAGATACATCTTCTCTGTGAACTTCCGCCGTGATGGTTTCTCTGCCCTGAGCAAGAACAACCGCTGGGGTAACTTCGGAGGTGTGTCCGCCGCATGGGATGTAAGCCGTGAGAAGTTCTTCAAGCCACTCAAAGACATCCTCGCCAACTTCCGCTTGAAGGCGAGCTGGGGTATCGTGGGTAATACCAATATTGATGAGTATGCAGCCAAATCATTCTATTCATCATCCTACTACGGCAACAACGGTAGCTATGTCATTGGCCAGATTGGTGATTCAGAGAATCTAAAGTGGGAATCCAGCGAGAAATGGAACATTGGCTTCTCCACAGACCTATTTAATAAGGTGAATGTCAGCTTGGAGTACTATACCACCAATTCTTCTGACTTGATTCTAGCCGTTCCAGTGGCTCCTTCCAAGGGTGTACCTGGCAACAGCATCATTTCCAATGCAGGAAAGATGAGCAACCGAGGCATCGAACTCGGTATCAATGCCCTTCTGATCAGTACCAAGGACTTCTCTTGGAGCACCGCCTTCAACCTCACCACCAATCGCAACCGTGTGGAGAAGCTCAGTGACGGCGTGCAGGAGATTATCTCCACTGGCCTTTCAGAGACCACCAACATTACCGTACCAGGCAAGAGCATCGGACAGCTCTACCTCTACCCTACTGGGGGCATCGATGAGAAGACTGGCCGACGCATCTTCTACGGAGAGGACGGAACCAAGGTACTCTTGGAGTTTGAGAAAGAAGGCAAGTTCTTCACTGAGGACGGACAGCCTTATGCCGAAAGCAAGATTAAGAGAGTCATCGCAGGTAACACCTTACCTACATTCTATGGTGGATGGAGCAACAACTTCACCTATAAGAACTTTGACCTTTCGCTTCTCTTCCAGTTCTCTGGTGGTAACAAGATTTACAACGGTACCAAGGCAACCATGAGCGATGTACGCTGGTGGAACAACTCAAAGGATGTCTGGGATAACTACTGGACTCCTGAGAGAACCAATGCCAAGTATGCCAAGCCTATCTGGGGTGACAACTACTCAAATGGTAGCGCACTGCCTATTACGGATTGGGTGGAGAATGGAGACTATATCCGACTGAAGAACATATCTCTTGGCTATACCTTTGGTAAGCTGCCATTCCTTCAGAAGGCAGGCATCTCTAAGCTCAGAGTATATGCACAGGCACAGAACCTCTTTGTCATCACAGGCTATGAGGGACTTGACCCTGAGGTGCTTTCCAACACCAACTCTGCCAACCTCAATGGCGGTACTGATCATAACACCGCCCCACAGGCTCGCACATTCACATTTGGTATCAACGTAACATTCTAAGCTGCCCATAGAAACAAACGGACAGCAACGATAAAAACGAAAAAAGCATAGGAGAGAACAAAATGAAAAGAAATCACATATTTGCCATTGCGCTTATAAGCATCTCACTCTTTGCCAGCTGCGCTGATTCTCTGGACAAGGAACCACGCCTGTCACTGACCAACAAAGAGATATTCTCAGACCAATCTCACATCGAGTCAAATCTTCTGGGACTCTATGGCTCAGCCAAGAGCATCATCGGCCTACGCCTCTTTGATTTCAACGTGGCTCGTGGCGATGAGTTCATTAACCAAAGCGTCAACAACAACGAGGCTATCTCCTCTTACGAAATGACGGTGGGACAAACCTCTGGGGATAATACCCAGACATGGACTGGGCTATATCAAACCATCAACAATGTTAATACATTCCTTGCCAATATAGAAAGTGCCAAGGCACTGGCAGGAGGCAACTATAGCCAATGGGTAGCGGAAGCCAAGTTCGTAAGAGCACTCAGCTACTACTACCTCAATGACCTCTATGCCCAGCCATACGTATTGGACAAGAATGCCAAAAGTGTCCCTCTTCGCTTGCAAGCAGAGAACACCACAGGCAACAATGACCTCAAACGTAGCACGGTGAGTGAAGTATATACACAGATTCTGGATGACCTAAGTGATGCTAACATCGCAAGCCTGCCATCCACCACCAACTCCTACGATGCAGTGACCAGAGCTACACAAGCTGCCGCTCACGTACTTCGCCAACGCATCTATATGGAACAAGAGGACTGGAGCAAGGCTATCGAGGAAGGTCTGGCAGTAAAGGGCTATGCACTGGAAAATGACATAGCAAGTGTATTTGCCTCCCCTTATATCACAGGGGAAACCATCTTCTCTTTCCCAATGTCTGAGACCAACCGAGGTGAGAGACAGAGCGCACCTGCCTACTATTTCTATGATGGAACCCGATTCGTCATTGACTTTACATCTGGCATTCTGAGCAAGCAAGCCTACTCACTACCTGCGGATGCACGTGTAGGCAAGCTGACCAGCAAAATGGGCACACAACCGATTTCCACCAAGTTCAAGGATTCTCAAAACTACCTGGACTGGTCTCCTATATTCAGATATGCAGAGGTGTTGCTTAACCTGGCTGAAAGTTACTTTCAGAACGGTGACGAACCATCAGCACTGAAATACCTAACCCAGGTGAGACGCCGTTCTATCAAAGAAGAAGATGATGTTCTCGATCTGAATGCCCTCAGTGGCAATAGCTTGAAAGAAGCTATCATCAACGAAAGAAGAGCTGAGTTCATCGGTGAGGGCATCCGCTCACTGGACATCCACAGAAGAGGTGAGGACTATATCAAGCAAGGTGGCACGGTGAAGGAGATTCGCATCACTCCTCAAACCAATGGCTACATCTGGCCTATCCCAACCATCGAGCGTTCTGCCAACAAACTCATAGAGGATTAGGCAAATAGCAAGAAAAAATAAGGAAAGTAAATATCAACTCATAAAGAAAGAAGACAATGAAGAAACTCTATATTTCAGCCATCATCGCCCTGGCAGCATCCTCTCTCTCAACCAGCGCACAAGTAACACAGGAAGAGAAGGACTTTCGTAAGTGGGAAGAAGTCATCGCCTCTGATAGCTTCGGCGGTCGTGCCCCTCTTACCCTTTACGAGACCAAGACCATCAACTATATCGCACAGGAGTTCAAAAGCCTTGGACTTCAACCTGCCAATGGAAATAGTTACTTTCAAAAAGTCCCTCTTCTAAAGGTTTCAACAAAACCTGTAGGCAACGTCATTAACGTCAAAGCCAAAAATGGAAAAGTTGCCCTAAAGAATTGGGAAGACCTAATTATCACTTCCGTAAGAGGTAAGAAAAACGTAACTCTCCCTAAAGCAGACTTCGTATTCGCAGGATTCGGCATCAATGCTCCAGAGTATGGTTGGAACGACTATAAGGACTTGGATGTAAAAGGCAAGGTGGTGGTAGTATTGGTCAATGACCCAGGCTACTATAACCCATCCCTCTTCAAAGGTAAGGACATGACCTACTACGGAAGATGGATCTATAAGTTCGAGGAAGCCAGCCGCCAAGGAGCAGCAGGTGTTCTAGTCATCCATGATACAGAACCAGCATCCTATGGTTGGAACGTGGTACAGTCATCTTGGGGAAGCAAAAACCTAAGCCTTGTGTCTGATAAGGGGAATGCTGATAAGGTAGCCCTTCAAGGATGGATCAGCCTTCCTGCCACCAAACGCCTCTTCCAAGCAGCAGGTGTAGATTTTGAGAAAGCCGTGGCAGCAGCCAAACAACCAGGCTTCAAGGCCATCGACCTAAAGGCAGAGAGTAACATCAAGCTTAAAAATGAAGTGTATATTGCCAACTCCAACAATGTGGCAGCCGTTCTCCCTGGCACAAGAAAGAAGGATGAGTACCTCATCTACTCTGCCCACTGGGATCATTTCGGCATCCAAAAGCCTGTGGATGGTGATAGCATCTATAACGGAGCCAGCGACAACGCCTCTGGTGTAGCAGCACTTCTGGTACTCGCCAAAAAGTTCGCCTCTCTCAAACAAAGACCAGAACGTTCCATCCTCTTCCTTTCCGTAACAGCAGAGGAAGCCGTGCTTCTGGGTAGTGAGTACTATGCACAGCATCCACTGGTTCCACTAAAGAATACTGTAGTCAACCTGAACATAGACGGTTGCGCCCCACAAAGCAAGGTAAAGGATGTCATCATAGCAGGCTATGGAGATACCAACACAGACCAATTGGTGGCAGAGACAGCAGCAGCCCAAGGCAGAACCACAGAACCAGCCAAGAACCAAAGCAGTGGCGGATACTTCCGCAGCGACCACTTTAGCTTTGCCAAGGTAGGTGTACCTGTCATCCTTGCAGAAGGTGGCAGAGACTACCTCAACCCAGAGGATGCCAACCGCTACAAGGGCAAACGAACCTACCACATGCCACAAGACGAATACTCCCCATCATGGGACGTATCTGGCACAGTGGATGACATCAACCTCTGGTATGCCATCGGCCTAAGAATAGCAGATGGCAACTTCACCCCAGAGTGGACAGAACTATCTCCGTGGAAAAATAGAAGATAAACCAGAAAAGAGCTTTTCCTTAGAGGCAACCCCTCTAAAGAAAAGCTCTTTTTGTATCTCATAGGCACAGTTTTTTCCAAATCCTACCCTATATAAAGTTTTTTGCACTAAGAAATAGAGCTAATTGGCATACCTTCTCGCTTGTTGCTTGAACATAAATGTTACCAAAAGGCTTTATTTCCGTCAACTATCAACCATAGTTCTTATATAAGCCCTTCGCAAAACGCCAGATACATACCTACAACGCTGTCCAACGGAGACACTCCGATAGACCTCCTCAGAAAGTGCAGGAATATGCTTCTGCAAAGTGGAGAGAAGTGGACTGATGCACAAAAGGAAAGAGCTAACGTACTCTTTGGAAGTATCCAAAAATCAAGGAGGCTTACAGTCTTCTATGCTCCCTACGTTCCATTC
>OMGV01000251.1_pt1 | contig 39379 bp, 42 predicted proteins | sample 1646111 | NCBI WGS metagenome assembly OMGV01 (sample SAMN05578590, study PRJEB25193) | human gut metagenome | biome: Human Microbiome; feature: human-associated habitat; material: feces | host: Homo sapiens | place: USA:Birmingham | reverse complement strand
TTTATGCAGCTTGATTTTTTAAAAGTGTGCAACTTCTTATTGCAATTTAGGATAAATATTTTTTATAATTAAGAATCAAAGCTGTATAGTAAAAGAAGATTTTGCTATACAGCTTTATTTTTCGGGAAAATATTTATGTATTATCCTAGCTATTTTAATGGTAATAGTGTATACTATAAATATATTATTAGATTCTAATGCGGAAAGGGTGTGAAGATCATATCTTTAAGTAACAGGCAAAAGCAAATAGCTGAGATAGTACGTTTAGATGGACCTATTACAGGTGAGCATATTGCTGAAAGATTGAATGTTACTAGAGCAGCTTTACGCAGCGATTTAGCAATCCTTGTTATGGGCGGTATTCTTGATGCACGTCCCAAGGTAGGTTATTTTTACACCGGAAAAAATACTTTGGGTATGTTGATGGAAGAAATCTCTGCTATCGAGGTTAAGGACCTGCAGTCCGTACCGGTAGCCATTACTCATGATAAAAGTGCGTATGAAGCAATAGTAACAATGTTTTTGGAAGACGTAGGTACGGTCTTTGTTTTAGACGAATCAGGTTATCTGACAGGCGTTGTTTCCCGTAAAGATTTACTGAAGGCTGCTATTAATAACAGCGATTTGCGTGATATTCCGGTAGTCATGGTTATGACTCCTATTTCTAAGATTATCGTTTCATCTCCTGATGAGCCGGCTGCCGCTGCTGCACGCAGACTGATTGATAACGAAATCGACTGTCTGCCGGTAGTGAAGACTGTTGACGAAAGCAAACGTCAATACAAAGTTGTCGGACGTATTACTAAAACCAATTTTACACGTCTGTTAGTTGATTTAGCAGAGGGCAAGGGGGGTAATTATCATACTAGCGAAATCTAACCCGATTATTTATGCCGTATCTGACTCTATTGGCGAAACTGCGGAATCCGTAGTAAAAGCCACTACTAGTCAGTTTGTAGAAGAAAAATTTGACGTTATCCGCATTCCTTATGTTAAGGATAAGGAGCAAATTGATAAAATTATCGAGGAAGCATCTGCACATAAAGCAGTTGTCTGCTATACCATCGTTTCTCCGCAGCTGCGTGAGCATATGGCAGACCGTGCTTTGGCTATGGATGTAGAGGTAGTGGATGTTTTAGGACCTATGCTGAAATCTATCGAAAAAACCACCGGTATGATTCCGCGTAATCAAGCAGGCCTGATTCATTCTCTGGATCATGAATATTTCAAACGTGTAGAAGCGGTAGAATTTGCAGTTAAATACGATGACGGTAAAAATCCGTTAGGTCTGTTAAAGGCCGATGTAGTTATTATCGGTGTTTCCCGTACTTCTAAAACTCCGCTTTCCATGTATTTGGCACATAAGCAAATTAAAGTTGCTAACGTACCTCTGGTGCCGGAATTACCGCCTCCCGAGGAATTGTTTAAGGTTCCACCTTATAAAATCATCGGTTTGTTAATCGATCCGTTTAAACTGAATGAGATTCGCAGTGAACGTTTAAAAACCATGGGCTTGTCCGATACTGCTGTATATGCTGATATGCAACGTATCAATGACGAATTAACCTATGCTAAAGGTATTATGCGTCGTCTGCATTGCCAAATTATCAACGTGTCCAACCGTGCAATCGAAGAAACTGCAGGTATTATTATGGAATACGTAAGAAAGAACAAAGAACGTCATCACGAATTTTAAGTAAAGAATAAAAACCTCTCTATGCCTTGGTATAGAGAGGTTTTTGTAGTATTAGTAGATAAAATCAATATAATACTTATAAAAAAAGCCGACAGCATTAAACTGTCGGCTTAGTTTTGTAGAAATTATTTGTTTAGTTGAAGCCCAGCATCAAACCGATGTTGCGGACGATAAAGGCTACAATCCAGGCTACAGCAAGCTCATAGCAGATAAGGGTAAATGTGCTGGTTGCAGAATCGATTTCGCGTCGGATAGTTGCCAAAGCTGCTACGCAGGGTGGATACAGCAGGCAGAATACTAAGAAGGTATAGGCAGTGAGCGGAGTGAAGAATTGGGAAAGTGTAACACCGCCATCGCCGCCGGAAAGCACGCTTAAAGTACTGATAACAACTTCTTTAGCAGTAATACCCGTTACTAAAGAGGTTGCAGCTTGCCAGCTGCCGAAGCCGAGAGGAGCAAAGACAGGGGCAATTAGTTTACCGATTTGAGCGATAATACTATCACCGGCATCTACCAGATAGAAGCGGATATCAAAGTTTTGCAGGAACCAGATAACGATGCTGGCCATAAAGATAATAGTAAAAGCTTTATGCAGGAAGTCTTTAGCTTTTTCCCACATATGCATGAGGATGTTACGGGCAGTAGGCAGACGGTAAGCAGGCAGTTCCATAACGAAGGGAACAGGTTTACCGCGGAACACCAGACTATTTAAAAGCAAACCGGAGATAATTGCTACTAAAATACCTAGCAGGTATAAGGAAAGCATAATTAGACCACCGTTCTGTGGGAAGAAGGCCGCAATAAACATGCCATAAATCGGCAGTTTGGCACTACAGCTCATGAACGGAGTTAAGATAATGGTCATTTTACGGTCGCGTTCACTGGCTAAGGTACGGGACGCCATAATTGCAGGTACGCTGCAACCGAAGCCGATAATCATCGGTACGAAGGAAGAACCTGATAAACCGATTTTACGCAGCAGTTTATCCATAACAAAGGCTACGCGAGCCATATAACCGCTGTCTTCTAGCATGGAAAGGAAGAAGAACAGAGTAACGATTGTCGGGATGAAGGAAAGTACGCTGCCTACACCACCAAAGACACCATTGATAATCAAGGAATGCATTGGGGGACTGATGTTGAAGTCGGTCAAGGCAGCATCAGCACCGGCGGTAATTGCATCAATGATGACACTCAGCATATCGCTTAAAAAAGCACCGATGACGTCAAATGTAAGCCAAAATACCATTCCCATAATCAGGATGAACATGGGGATGCTGTAATATTTGTGGGTAAGATAATAGTCGATTTTAACGGAGCGTTTCTGCGCTTCTGTATGCTGAGGTTTTTGTACGGTGTGGGCACATAATTCTTCAATATAAGCATAACGCATATCAGCAAGGGCAGCTTCTTTATCGGTTTTCAGGGACATTTCCATTTCTTCGACAAAGTGACCGATAATATCACGTTCATTATTGGACAGCTGCAACTCGTGTTCAAATTCCTTGTCGCCTTCAATTAACTTCGTAGAAGTGAAGCGTAAGGGAAGACCTTGACGGCGGACTTTGTTTTCAATTAAATGGGCGATGGCGTGAATAGCAGTATGCACAGGACCGGTGCAGAAGTCGAGACGCTTAGGCAGAATTTTATTACTGCCGACGTCGATTGCCCGTTTAATTAACTCACCGACACCTTCGCCGGTATTGGCACTGATGGGAACAACAGGAATAGTCAGTTGTTCTTCCATGGCTTTGATATCGATACTGCCGCCGCTGTTAGTCAGTTCGTCCATCATGTTCAAGGCGATGACCATTGGTACATTCAGTTCGATTAACTGTAAGGAAAGATATAAGCTGCGTTCAATATTAGTAGCATCAATAACGTTGATAATAGCGTCAGGCTTATTATACAATAGCAAATCGCGAGTAACTATTTCTTCAGATGTATAAGGGGAGAGGGAATAGATACCTGGCAGGTCGATAACGCCGGCATCAGGCATAGCCAAGAGAGCACCCTCTTTCTTTTGTACAGTAACGCCGGGAAAATTACCGACGTGCTGATTACTGCCTGTCAAATAGTTGAACAAGGTGCTTTTACCGCAGTTTTGGTTGCCTACCAGGGCAAAGTGTAAGTTCATTATTTATCTGCCTCCGGTTTTACGGTGATTTTTGCAGCCTCTTCAGCACGAAGAGTTAATTCATAACCACGTAGAAAAATTTCCAACGGATCGCCGAGAGGTGCACGTTTACGTACCATAACACGGGTACGTGGTGTTAAACCCATATCTAAAAGACGGCGGCGCAGGATACCTTCGCCACCAACTTTGTAAATAATTCCTTCCTGCCCCAAGGGCAGTTTATCTAAAGTAATCTGTGTCATTTCTTTATCCTTTCATATTGGATTACTAGGTTTATTATATATTTCTCAGTACTTAAAGTCAATTAGTGCATTGGTAAAAACTATTAGGAATAAATAAAAATTATTTATTTCCAACAGTTTCATTCAAAAAATAATTTAATGTATTTTTTATTTAAATTTACAGATTCGGAGCTCAGAAAAGTATTTTTGGTATTGGAGAATTTTTTTAGTGATATTATTGCGAATCTAATACTATTAAAAAATTACTAAAATAAGAATTTATCCATAAGTTAAGGCAATGTTATTAAAAATTATTAGCATTATTTGTGATTTCTTTGTATATTGCACTAAAAAACACTTGCATTTTTTTCGTGTTGGTAGTATAATTCTAGATAAGAATTATTTTTGATAAAGGATGATGAGAATGGCTAAAAGAAATACAATTCAAAGACAACTTGTTATTGCAGTCGTACGTTTTTTAGCAGATCACCCTACTGCTGAAGAAGTGTATGACCGTATTACTATGGAATATCCTGATATCAGTAAAGGTACTGTATATCGTAATTTAAACAGCTTAGTTGAAAGCGGTTTGTTAGGTAAGGTTTCCGTACCTAACGGTGCAGACCGTTTTGACCATATTTTGGCTCGACACTACCATATCAAATGCACTGAATGTGGTAAATTTATGAATGTCGATAATTTTGATTACATCCCGGATATTGATGAAAAAGTAGCTGCTGTTACCGGCTACAAAATGAATCATCATGATATCGTATTTAGCGGTATCTGCCCCGACTGCCAAAAAAAGGCAGAAGTTGAAGGCGTCAAAGAGGATGAATTAGGCGACGACAAAAACTAAAAAAGCGCAGCAACTTTTTTTCTAATGTGCAATCGTCTTTCGGGTGTTATGTTAAGGAGGATTTACAATGGAATTAAAAGGCAGCAAAACAGAGAAAAACTTACAAACTGCATTTGCCGGTGAAGCTCAAGCACATACTAAATATCAATATTATGCAAGTGCTGCTAAAAAAGAAGGTTATAACCAAATCGGTGATATCTTCAATGAAACTGCTGGCAATGAAAAAGAACATGCTAAATTGTGGTTTAAAGCATTACATGACGGCGGTATTCCGCAAACCATCGCTAATCTGAAAGATGCAGCGGCTGGTGAAAATTACGAATGGACTGAAATGTATGCTGATTTTGCTAAAACTGCTAAAGAAGAAGGCTTTGATAAAATTGCTTTCCTGTTCAACGAAGTAGGCAAAATCGAAAAATCCCACGAAGAACGTTATCGTGCTTTACTGGCTAATATCGAAAATGACCGCGTATTCCAACGTGATGAAAAGAAAGTTTGGATTTGCACTAACTGCGGTAAAATCGTTATTGCTGATAAGGCTCCGCAAAAATGCCCGGTTTGTGACCATCCGCAAGGATACTTCGTTCTGAAAGTAGATAACTACTAATTTAGTTTTCTGCGTTTGAAGTTAGACAAACTCGCAAATTAAAATTAAACCGACTACTAATAGTTAGATGTAATTTTTGACTATTGGCGGTCGGTTTTTTGTATATGAAAGACATCTTCTAATAAGGGGAGCTGTCGCCGTAAGGTGACTGAGAGGTTAACACGCAAGAAGTGTGGAAGAACGCTTACCGCTGAGGTGTGTTATGAGCAATTTCTAGACAACAGGAAAGAAAAGTTGTATAATAAAAACAACGTGTACAACACAAGGATTTAAATGATGAAGATAAATTATTGGTAAAAATAATGCGTTTTCATTGTGGATTTTTGCAAAAAATCGAAAAAGGGTTCTAAAAAATAGCAAAAAATTCATTTTTTTGTAATTAGAAAATGGCTGAAAGCCAGACAGAGCAAGGTTTTACACCAGGTCTCTTATACTACACCCCGAAATAACAGGGGACGATGAACCTCTCCGCCTCGTTGAACTCGGCACCTCTTCTTACAAGGAGAGGCAAGCTCGTTGAGCTAAAGTTAGAAGTTCTAATTTAGTACGGAAGAAGTAGTTAGTGTAGAGTACAAGAGAACGCATTAGTAACTACATTCGCTGAAGAAAATTAGTAGTTTTCACCGTAAGGTGACTGAGAGGTCAACACGCATACGTAAACAAAAAAATAGCGTAGTAGTTACGAAAACTACTACGCTATTTCTATTTCTTTTGTTTTTTAGTCGAATTTCAAGCTGTTAGCTCTGTCTAAGAAGCCACGCAGGATGTCGCAGGATTCTTGGAATTTAGCTTGTTCTTCTGGTGCCAGTTCAACTTCGAGAATTTCTTCAACACCGTTTTTGCCGATAACGCAGGGTACGCCGGCAGCAACGTCGTGTTGACCGTATTGTCCGTTCAAAGCAGTGGAGCAGGGCCAAATGAGTTTTTGGTCATGGAAGATGGCACTGATGAGCATTAAAGCTGCATTGGCAATACCGAATTCGGTGCAGCCTTTGCCGTCAACTTCAATATCACCGGCTCTTTTTACTTGAGTTTGCAGGTCGTCTAAGTCGAGAGCAGCAAGTTTTTTATTTTGAGCACGCATTTCTAAGAATGGTCTGGTGCCTACGAGAATACGGGACCAAACAACGAAGCTGGAGTTACCATGTTCACCCATGCAGAAGGCTTGGATGGATTTGCGGCTGTAGCCGGTAACGCGGCTGATAACACGCAGCAGACGATATGTTTCTAGGCTGGTACCGGTGCAGAAGCAGCGGTTCGGTTCCCAGTTCATTTGACGACGGATATATTCACAGATAATGTCGGCAGGGTTGGAGATGCTGAGCATGATGCCTTGGAAGTTAACGGTTTTCAGATGAGAGATAACTTCATTAGCCATTTTAATGGAGTCATCAAACATATCCAGACGGGTTTCACCGGGACGACGGCTGCGACCGAAGGCCATAACCAAGATATCAGCATCGTTTAATTCTTCGTAGCCGCCTGCACGGATAACAATATCACGATGGCTGACAAGACCGCTGACAGCATCATCAAGGTCTAGTGCTTGGGCAGCAGCTTTTTCCTGTAGAATATCAATAAGTACAATATCATCGGCTTCGCCTGCTTGCATTAAGGATAGTGCTACGTGAGAGCCTACATGACCAGCACCGACAATTACAACTTTACGTGTGTTGAACATTAAATAATCCCTCCTTAAAATAATTATATCTAAGTCAGAAGTAAAAAAGTTTTACTCTATTGGATAATAGTATACGCTATTTTATCAATTAAGACAAATACTTATTGTAACTAATGTGTAAAATCGGTTCAAAAAATTTCCTTTTTGACATCATTATGCGTTTCGTGTATATTATTCACATAGATTTTTGTCGTGTGAGAATATAATTTTCCAGATATTATCAGGATAAGAAAAGAGGTTATTTATGTTACATATAGGTTGTCATTTATCTTCTTCTAATGGCTTTTTGGCTATGGGCAAAACTGCTTTGTCTATTAAGGCTGATACTTTTCAGTTTTTTACCCGCAATCCCCGCGGAGGAAAGGCTAAAGCGGTCAATCCTGAGGATGCAGCTGCTTTAGTGGCTTTATGTCAAGAGCACAATTTTGCTCCGCTTTTAGCTCATGCTCCTTATACTATGAATCCTTGCGCCGCAGATGCGAAGTTATTGGATTTTGCTCAAATGGTTATGGAGGGAGATTTAGAAATGCTTGAATATGTCCCGGGAAATATGTATAATTTTCATCCCGGTAGTCATGTAAAGCAGGGCGTAGAGGTTGGTGTAGAGAAAATTGCTGCCTTATTAAATAAGGTACTGCATAAGGATTTACATACTACTGTGCTTTTAGAAACTATGGCTGGCAAGGGTACAGAGGTGGGCCGTACTTTTGAGGAGCTGGCTGCTATAATTGATAAAGTGCAATTAGGCGATAATGTGGGTATCTGTATGGATACCTGTCATATTTTTGACGGTGGTTATGATATCGTTAATGATTTGGATGGGGTACTGGAGCAGTTTGATAAAATTTTAGGCTTACAGCGTCTGCGTGCCATTCATTTGAATGACAGCCTGAATGTTTTAGGCAGTCATAAAGACCGTCATGCCTGCATCGGTGCCGGTAATATCGGTTTAGAGGCTTTGTCGGCGGTGACTAATCATCCTGCACTACGCAGGTTACCGTTTTATTTGGAAACTCCTAATGAGCTGACTGGCTATGCAGCAGAAATTCAATTATTGCGTGAGCATTATCGTGAAATTTAATATTAATATAAAATAAAAAAGACGTCTGCAATTATTATGCAGACGTCTTTTGTCGTCGTTAAGCTAATTATTTATTTGCTTCAGCTTCAGCGATAACTTTGTTGATATCTTCGATTAAAGCGTCAACGTCGATGCCGTGAGCACCTGCGCCTTGACCGATGGTTTCAAAATGAGCAGCCATGCAGCCGATGCAGCCCAGACCGTATTCAGCGAAAACTTCTACGATTTCAGGATGATTTTGTACTGCTTCGATAATACCAGTATCTTTAGTAATCATTGTTTTGAACTCCTTTGTATTTAGATTTTTTACTTATCTAAGTATATCATTATTATAACATTTTAATTAGTAAATTCCAAATGTAGTGCAGAAAAAATTTTGCAACTAATATGCAAACAAATTTTGTAAAACTAAAGCTAATACTATTGCACTCTCCGGGAAATAACGATATAATGGAGGAAAGTGGAATAAAGTGGGTAAAAAGGGGGCGTTACTGTTGCTGTTAGGTGAATATCAACATACCTTAGATGCAAAGGGACGCTTAGCGATGCCTGCGAAAATGCGTGAAAATCTTGGTGAGAAATTTATCATTACCAAAGGCTTGGATGGCTGTTTGTTTGTCTACGATTTACAGGAATGGCAGAAGTTAGAAGAAAAACTTGCTTCTTTGCCTATGAGCCGTAAAACAGCCCGCGATTTCAGTCGTTTCTTATTCGGCGGTGCTTATGAGGGCGAGTGTGATAAACAGGGACGTGTGCTGGTGCCGCAGAATCTACGTACCTATGCCGGACTGAATAAAGATGCAGTGATTGTCGGTGTGGGCAATAGAGCAGAAATCTGGGATCTTGCCAAATGGAACGAATATAATGAAAGCAGTGCCGAAGATGTTAATGAGCTGGCAGAACAGCTGGCCGATTTAGGCATTTAAGGTATGGTGGAGTAAATGGAATTTAAACATACTAGTATCCTGCTTAATGAAAGTGTGGATTTTTTAATAACAGATAAAAATGGTATTTATGTGGATTGCACCATGGGCGGTGCCGGTCACAGCAGAGGTTTTGCTTCTCAATTGGAAGCAGATGGTATGCTCATTGGTATCGATCAGGATGATGATGCTATTGCTGTAGCGAGTGAACGTTTATTAAATAAATTTACCTGCAAAACAGTAGTGGCGAAATCTAATTTTAAAAATTTTGCTCAAGTTTTAGATAACATGGGCATTGAAAAAATAGATGGTATCTTTTTCGATTTAGGTGTTTCCAGTTATCAGCTAGACTGCCCTGAACGCGGTTTCAGCTATATGCATGACGGACCTCTGGATATGCGTATGAACCAAGAGGCCAAGTTGGATGCAGCTTATATTGTCAACCATTATAAGGAAGAGGAACTGGCAGATATTATCCATCGTTATGGTGAAGAACGTTGGAGTAAACGTATTGCACAGTTTATCGTAGCTGCCCGTAAGGAAAAACCGTTAACTACTACTTTTGAATTAGTAGATGTAATCAAGAAGGCTATTCCTAAAGGTGCACGTATGGATGGTCCTCATCCTGCTAAGCGTACCTTTCAGGCTATCCGCATAGAAGTAAATAATGAATTGGGAATTTTAGCCGACACTATGGAAACGGCAGTTAACCGCTTAAAATCCGGTGGCCGTATCGGCGTTATTACTTTCCACTCACTAGAGGACAGAATTATTAAGCAGACCTTTGCTAAACTGGCTAAGGGATGTACCTGTCCACCTCAGTTGCCAGTGTGCGTATGTGGCAAAAAGCCTTTATTAAAGAAAACAGGCAATATCGTACCGTCTAAAGAGGAAGTGGAGGAAAATCCCCGTTCCCGCAGTGCACGGTTAAGATATGCCATTAAAATCTGAATTTAGTTTATTTTAATATATAGGGCGAAGGACGTGTAAAGATGTTAGCGAGAAAATATGATAATTACGCTTGGGAAGAACAAGTAGAAACAAAACAGGAAACCCCAAGGACCGCCTATCAGTTGCGTAGAGAGGCGGAACCTCACTCTTTACTCCGTAGAAGAATTGCTGCTGTGTTAGTAGTATTGCTGTTTACGTATTTATTTTCTGTAATCCGTTCTCAGGCACAAGCAGAATATGCTCATGAGTTGGTAATGATGCAGAAACAAGAAACACAGTTGATTAATAAAAATAATGAACTGAAAATTGAAGTAGAACAACTTAAAGGTCCTGATAGAATTATAGGCTTAGCAGAGCAACGTCTTGGTATGAGTGTTGCCCGTAGCAATATCTATGTCAAAAACGGCCCTAAACAATAAAAAAGAAAAATAAAGCTAAGGCATTTGCAAATAATTTTACATAGCCAGATGCCTTATTTTATGGTATAATTTTAACGAATGTGATAAATTTTTAGGGAGGCAGCCTTTGGGCTGCCATTTCAATTTAGGAGGTTAGTTTTCATGGAAAAGCAATTAGCTTCTCTGGTAAATTTGCTGTCGCAGGCCAAGGTTTTCGGCAGTGTTGATAAAGTGATTTGCGATGTTACCGCTGATTCCCGTACTGTGGAGCAAGGTAGCTTGTTTATCTGCTTAAAAGGTGCTACTGTAGACGGACACCGCTTCTTACAAATGGCTGCTGAAAAAGGCGCTGTTGCTGCTTTGGTTGAGGATATGCCGGAAAGCATTCCTGAGGGTATGACTTTGGTTCAGGTTGCTGATACCCGTGCAGCTATGGAGGCAGTTGTTCCGTTCTTTTTTGATTATCCCGGTAAAGCAATGCGCATGATTGGTGTTACCGGTACTAATGGTAAAACCACTACTACTAATATCATCCGACTGATTCTGCGTAAAGCAGGTTACAAGGTAGGTTTGATCGGTACCATCAACATCATGATTGAAGATGAAGTTACCGAATCCCATAATACTACTCCTGATGTCGTAGATTTACAAAAAGCATTGTATGCAATGCGTTGTGCAGGTTGCGATTACTGTGTTATGGAGGTTTCCAGCCATGCCCTGGCTTTGAACCGTGTAGCAGGTATTGAATATGACTGCGCTGTGCTGACTAATATTACTCAAGATCATCTTGATTTCCATAAAACTATGGAAAACTATCGCGATGCTAAAAGCTTGTTGTTTGAACATCTGGCCGATGGTCAGAAAACTAATAAAAATGCAGTATTCAATATGGATGATCCCAGCAGCCCGATTATTAAAGCACGCACTAAGGTGCATACTTTAACATATGGTAAGGGCAGCGATAATGATATTTATCCTTTGAGCTTTACTGTAGAACCGAAGCATATGCAGCTGAAATTACATACTCCTGTAGGTGAAATGGATTTAGAATTGCATATCACAGGTGAATTTAATGTTTATAATGTTATGAGTGCTGTAGCTGCAATGTTAGCAGAAAATATCAATCGTGAAACTATCTGCTCTGTGTTGGATGGCTTTGCCGGTGTTCCCGGTCGTTTCCAATTGGTAGAAGCAGGTCAGCCGTATACTGTCATTGTTGACTATGCACATACTCCTGACGGCTTAGAAAATGTACTGAACACTGCTCGTGTTATTACTAAAGGCAAGCTGTGGGTTGTCTTTGGCTGCGGTGGTGACCGTGATAACAAAAAACGCCCGATTATGGGTGCTTTAGCTTTAAAATTAGCAGATAATATTGTTGTTACTTCTGATAATCCCCGTACCGAGAATCCAGAGCTGATTATTGATGAAATCTTTACTGCTTTGCAGGATGTTCCTGCTGATAAACATGTAACCCGCCTGTCTGATAGACGTGAGGCTATTGAATATACTTTAGCACATGCTGCTGACAACGATGTTATTTTAATCGCAGGCAAGGGTCACGAAAATTATCAGATTTTAAAAGACCGTACTATTCATTTTGATGACCGTGAAGTAGTTATGGAATATTGGAGTGATAAAAAATGATGAAAGTCAGCGAAATCGTGGAAGCAACCAAGGCTGTGCGCGATGACTATGAATTTACAGGTATTACCACCGACTCCCGTGCCGTAAAGCCGGGCGAATTATTTGTCGCTTTAAAAGGCGGTAATTTCGATGGCCATGATTACTGCGTGAAGGCTGTGGAGCTTGGTGCTGCCGGCGTGGTTATTTCCCACGAAGTAGCAGGTCTGCCTGCAGGTGTTGCCGTATTTATGGTAGAGGATACCTTAAAGGCTTACCAAGAGCTTGCGAATGCTTATCGCAAGAAACAAAAGAATTTAAAGGTTTTTGCTATTACCGGTTCTAATGGTAAAACTTCTACTAAGGATTTACTGGCTGCCTGCTTAGGTGCTAAATATAATGTTGTAAAAACTCAAGGTAATTTCAATAATGAAATCGGTTTACCGAAAACCTTGTTAGATATTAAAGAGGATACTGATATTGCTGTTGTAGAAATGGGCATGCGCGGCTTAGGACAGATTGCGGAGCTGTGCAAAATTGCTGAACCTGATAGCGGTTTAATTACTAATGTGGGTGAAACTCACATGGAACTTTTAGGCAGCATGGAAAATATCGGGAAGGCGAAAAGTGAAATCGTTGAGAATCTGCCTAAAGCTGGTTTTGCTGTTTTGAACGGCGATAACAGCTATGTTTTAAAGGTTGCTGATAAAACTCAGGCGAAGGTTGTTTTCTTTGGCTTAGGTGAAAACTGCGATTATCGTGGCAGTGAAATTGAAACCTCTGCTTTGGGTACTACCTTTATCTGTACGGAAAAAGCCAGCGGTAAAAGCGTGAAGGTACATTTGCAATTAATCGGTGAGCATAACGTTTATAATGCTTTGTCCGCTATTGCCGGTGCTGCCTGCTATGGTGTACCGATGGAGGATAGTGCAAAAGCATTAAGCACTGCCCGTTTAACCGGTAGCCGTCAGGAGATTATCTATATCGGTGAAATCACTTTCATCAATGATGCTTATAATGCTAGTCCTGCTTCTATGGAGGCAGCGTTGAAAACCTTAGCAGAAGCTAAAAAGGCTTCTCATGGTAAAGCACGCACTATTGCTGTTCTGGCAGATATGCTGGAGTTAGGCGCTATTAGTGAAGAAGCACATCGACGTGTCGGTAAATGGGCCGTACAATATGGTGTGGATTATGTGCTGACATATGGAGAAGAAGCTGCTTATATTTCCGATGAGGTTGCTCAAGCAGGTGGTCAAACCTTGCACTGTGCAGACCGTCATGAAGCAGCCAACCATCTGCGCTTATTGGCAGATGCCGGAGATATCATTCTGCTCAAGGGCTCTAATTCCATGCATGTAGATAAAATGCTGGAGCTTTTTAAATAACGAAATAAGCTAAATCCGGGAATATATATTCCTAAGGAGTAATGGGGGAAAAAGATGTTAAAATTAGTTGCTGTGCCGATTACAGCTTTCATTATTTGTGCTGCGATTGGACCTATCCTGATTCCGTTTCTGCACAAATTAAAATTCGGCCAATCCATTCGTGATTGCGGACCTGCTAGTCATATGAAAAAAAGTGGTACACCTACCATGGGTGGCCTGATGATGCTGGTAGCCATTGTTTTGGCTTTGTTCTGGCAATCTTTTTCTCCATATGTATTGATTGCCCTGCTGTTGACTTTAGGTCATGCAGTAATCGGCTTTATCGATGACTATATTAAGGTTGTTATGAAACGTAACTTGGGCTTAACTGCTAAGCAGAAATTTTTATTGCAGTTTATTTTAGCAGGTGCTTATGTGTACTTTGCTGAAACCCATATTCAAAATACCAATCTGTGGATTCCTGGTCTTGATACTGTTATCGACTTGGGCTGGGGTTACTATGTATTGGCTTTCTTGTTGTTAGTAGGTACTACCAATGCTGTTAATCTGACTGATGGTCTGGACGGCTTGGCTTCCTTTGTAACCTTACCTGTAACCTTTGCTTTCGCAGGCATTGCTTTCCTGCAAGGTATGTATGATTTGTGCGGTTTTGCCTTGGCCGTTAATGGTGCCTGCTTAGGCTTTTTACTGTTTAATCGTAATCCTGCACAAGTATTTATGGGCGACACAGGCAGTTTGGCTTTAGGTGGCGGTATTGCTGCACTGGCACTGTTGACTAAAACGGAATTGCTTTTAGTCATCATTGGCGGCGTTTATGTTGCCGAGGCTCTGTCCGTTATCATGCAGGTAACTTATTTCCGTCTGACCGGTGGCAAACGCATTTTCCGTATGTCCCCGCTGCACCATCATTTTGAATTAGGTGGCTGGAATGAGGTTAAGGTTGTGTATGTATTTACCTTTGTCAGCTGTCTGTTATCTGCACTGGGCTTCTGGCTGTGGGTACGTACTATTCTGTAATTTGTTTTCTTCCTGCATGACAGGATAATAATAGAGGAGGCATTCTTGGAATTATGAAGCAAGAAGCTGTAGTTGTTTATGGTGCCGGTATCAGCGGCCGTGGTGCTGTACAGGTATTGGCCAAAAGAGGACAAGAAGTATATTTATATAATGATACTCCATGCCAGCTAGATGATGAAACTACTGAAGCAATGGTTTCCGTCGGCGGCAATTTAGTTATAGGAGCAGAAAAACTACCCATGCTGTTTGCTGCTACTAAGATGATGGTCCTTTCTCCCGGTGTTCCCTGCGATAACCCTAATGTTTTAGCAGCGGAAGCAGCAGGACTGGAGGTAATTAGTGAAGTTGAGTTAGCATATCGTTTATACGCTGGTCATATGGCAGCTATTACCGGTACTAACGGTAAAACGACTACTACCACCATTGTCGGCGAAATGTTGAAACGTCTGCCGGTAAAATCTGCAGTCGGCGGTAATATCGGCTTGGCCTTGTCCAAGGAGGTAGAAAATCTGCCTGCTGATGGTTGGATGGCTGCTGAGCTGAGCAGCTTTCAATTGGAAAAAGCAACTACGTTCGCTCCTGATATCGCAGTTGTTTTAAACTTAACTCCGGATCATCTGGAGCGTCACTATACTATGGAAGCTTATGGTGAAGCGAAAAAGCATATTTTCTATCACCAGACCAAGGAGCAGGTTACTGTTTTGAATTATGATGATCCTGTTGTCCGCACCTGGGCTGCTGACAGCAAAGCTCAAATCTGCTATTTCAGCAGAAAGACTGCTTTGGCACAAGGCGTTTTTATGCAAAACGGTGATTTTGTGATAAAATGGAATAATACAACAGAGGTTGTCTGCAATATTAAAGACCTACATTTATTTGGTGGTCATAATGAAGAAAATGTATTAGCAGCAATTGCCTGCGGTTATTTTGCCGGCGTATCCGTTGCTGATATGGCTGACGTGCTGCGCAATTTCCGCAGCATTGAACATCGTCTGGAATATGTTGCTACTATTAAAGGTGTACCGTATTATAACGATTCTAAGGCTACTAATACTGATTCTACTATTAAAGCTTTAGAGGCTTTCCCGGAAGGTCATATTATCCTTCTGGCAGGTGGTCATGATAAAATGACCGAATTGGAGCCGATGATGAATTTGATTAAAGAAAAGGTAGACGTATTGATTTTGCTGGGTGCAGCTAAAGAACGTTTCTACAAAGCAGCTGTTGCTTGTGGTGTACCGAACATCGTTAAAGTAGACACTTTTGCCGATGCTGTACATAAAGCTTACGAATTAGCACATGAGCCACAGGTTGTTCTGCTTTCTCCTGCCTGCTCTTCTTTCGATATGTTCAAGAACTATCCTGAGCGTGGCAGATGCTTTAAAGAGTTAGTAAAATCTCTCATTTAATGGAGGAGAAGACAAGTGAAGGTCATACTTTCCGGTGGTGGTACCGGCGGCCATATTTATCCTGCCCTGACTATTGCCGACCAAATTAAAAAATTACACCCCAAGGCAGAAATCTGCTTTGTCGGTACTAAACAAGGCTTGGAAAAGGATATTATTCCCCGTTACGGTTACCCACTGAAATTTATTGAGGTTGCCGGTTTTAAACGCAGTTTGAGCTTGGACACCTTACGCAGCGGTGTTAAGCTGCTCAGCGGTTTATGGGATGCTTATCGCATTATCGGCAAGGAGGAGCCTGATTTAGTTATCGGCACCGGCGGTTATGTCTGTGGTCCGATTGTTTTCATGGCTGCTCTTCACGGTATTCCTACCTGTATTCAGGAACAGAATGCTATGCCGGGTGTTACCAATAAGATTTTATCGCATTATGTGAAAAAGGTATTTTTGGGCTATAAAGAAGCAAAGCAATTCTTTAAAGGAAAAGCAGAGGTACAATATACCGGTAATCCTATTCGCAGCGAAATTTTAGAGCATACACGTGCTGAAGCACTCCAGGAGCTTGGTTTGGATCCGAAGAAGAAAACTGTTCTTGTTTCCGGTGGTAGTCGTGGTGCCCGTAGCATTAATGAAGCGATGCTAGAAGCAGAAATCGCTCTTTCCGGACGTCATGATGTACAGGTTTTGCACGCAACAGGCGACGTCAATTATAAAAAGTATATGGAAGAAATCAAGAAACGCGGCGGTGTTGAAGATAACATCATCATCAAGCCTTACCTGCATAATATGCCTGTAGCTCTTGCTGCTGCCGACCTTGCAGTCTTCCGTGCCGGTGCTATCGGCTTAGCTGAGCTGATGGCTAAAGGCGTTCCCTCTGTATTAGTTCCTTATCCTTATGCTACTGCTAACCATCAGGAGTTTAATGCTCGTGCCGTGGAAAGCAGTGGAGCAGCGAAAGTAATTCTTGATAAAGAACTGACGGGCGAAGTTATTTTAGAGGCGATTGAGCATTTCATACTGCATGAAAGCGAATTGCAGAAAATGCAGACAGCTGCTCAAGCCTTAGGTCGTCCGCAAGCCGCAGAGGTTATTGCACGTGAGGCACTTGCCTTAATCAAAAAATAAGGGAGGCTATTTTGTGACTGAAAATAAATTGGCAAATTTGCATAATATACATTTTATCGGTATCGGCGGAGCAGGCATGAGCGCAATTGCTTATGTATTGCTGAAACGCGGCTATGATGTTACAGGCTCTGATCTTAATGCAGGTCATATGTCCGCACATCTGGCTGAAGAAGGTGCAATGGTATTCATGGGCCATGATGCTTGTCAGGTTGACGGTGCTGATGCTGTTGTTATTTCTACTGCTATTCATGAGAATAATCCTGAGCTGGCAGCTGCTAGAGCTCAAGGTATTCCGGTGCTGCATCGCAGTGATGTGCTGGCAGCAATTTTAAATGCTGCTGATGGTGTAGCCGTAGCAGGTGCTCATGGTAAAACCACTACCAGTGCTATGATTTCCTGCATTTCCGCAGAGGGAGATATCGATCCGACCATTATTATCGGCGGCGAGGTTAGCAGCTTAGGCGGTAATGCACGTAACGGTTTAGGTCGTTTTGTAGTAGCGGAAGCTGATGAAAGTGATGGTTCTTTCCTGAAATTCCATCCGTATTTGGCTGTTGTAACTAATATCGAAGATGACCATCTGGACCATTATGGTACTGAAGAAAATATTTATCAAGCTTTCAAACAATTCTTGAGTAATATTAAAGCCGGCGGTAAAGCTGTGTTGTGTGTCGATAACGCTAAAGTACGTCGTCTGGCAGAAGAAACCGACCAAACTGTAATTACCTATGGTATGGAAGGTGAAGATGCTGATTATACTGCTCGTGATATTGTTTATGGTGTTGACGGCACTAGTTATAAGCTGTATTATCATGGTGAGTTTTTAACCGATGTGCACCTGATTGTTCCAGGCAGACACAATGTTCTTAACTCCATGGGTGCTTTTGCGGCTGCTCGTGAAATGGGTATTGCTACTGACTCTATTTTAGCCTCTTTGAGTAAATTCGGCGGTGCAAAACGTCGTTTTGAAACTAAAGGTAAGGTTAAAGGTGTTTGGGTAGTTGATGACTATGCACATCATCCCACAGAAATCGGCGTAACCTTAAAGGCTGCCTGCCAAACTAAACCTAATCGTCTTTTGTGCGTATTCCAGCCCCATCGTTATACTCGCACCCAGCTTTTATTTGATGAATTCTGTCAATGCTTTACAGGCTGTGATGAGCTTATTTTGACCGATATTTATTCTGCAGGTGAAGCACCTATTGAAGGCATCTCTAGTGAAAAGTTAGCTGAAGGCGTGCAAGCGGCTTTGGGTTTGAATGTTAAATATATTCCTAAGCTGAGCAAGGTTGAAGAATATTTAGAAACTCATGTTCAAAGCGGCGATTTGGTAATGACCATCGGTGCAGGTGACGTCTTTAAAGTAGGCGAAGAATTAGTTAGAGAATTGGAGAGGGATTAATCATGAAAAAAAATGATGTAGTTGCTGTTGTTTTAGGCGGTCCGTCCTCTGAAGCGGATATTTCCCGTGTAACCGGTGCTGCAATTGCCGCTGCACTGCGTGAAAAAGGCTATGATGCTAAAGAACTGGAATTGGTTCCTGAACATTTACTGCAACTGCTGCATGCTATGAATGCTAAAGTTGTTTTCAATGCAGTACATGGTAAATATGGCGAAGACGGCAGAATGCAGAGCATGTTAGAAGCAGCAGGTATTCCTTACACCGGTAGCGGCGTATTGGCAAGTGCTGTCGGCATGGATAAATCTGCTACTAAACGTTTCCTGTTATCCGCAGGTATTTCTACTCCGCGTTCCTTGATTATCAATAAACGTGAGGCAGGAGATTTAGTTGAGCTGCAAAAGAAAATCGTTGCTGAATTCGGTCTGCCTGTTGTTATCAAAGCTGCAACCCAAGGTTCCAGCATTGGTGTAGTTATTCCGAAAACTGAAGAAGAAATCGTTCCTGCTCTGGAAGATGCTTTCAGCTATTCCGAAAATGTTTTAGTTGAAGAATGTATCAAAGGCAAAGAACTGACTGTTGCTATGATGGAAGAAAACGGCGAACCGAAGCCGCTGCCCGTTATCTGGATTGCTCCTCATTCCGGTGCTTACGATTTCCACTCCAAATACACCAAGGGTGCTACTGATTATCATTGCCCGGCACCTCTTGATGAAAAAATCACTGAGCATGTACAAGATTTGGCTAAGAAAACCTATAAGGTTCTGGGCCTGAGAGGTGTTGCCCGCGTAGATATTATGTTGGATGAAAACGGCCAAGGTTATGTTTTGGAGGCTAATACCGTTCCTGGCATGACTGCTACTAGCTTGGTGCCGAAGGCTGCTGCAGCTGTAGGCATCAGCTTCCCTGATTTGTGCGAAAAGATTTTGCTGAGTGCAAAATAATTTAGTTGACGGAGGTGTAGCAGCATGGCGACTTTACGGGAGCGTTTACGTGCGCATCGTAGGCAAAAACGCATGCGTCTGCTGCGCCTTATTGTCACGCTGGCAGTTGTATGCACGGGTGCGGTTAAGGGATGGGAATATATCCATCAGCCGGGCTTTGCTTTTGGTTCTATTAATATTTCCGGCAGCCAGCAGCTGACACAGGCAGATATTATCCGCCTATCCGGAAGTCCTGAGCCATTTAATCTTTTTAATGCTTCGTTAAGTAGAGTACAGGAAGCACTTTCCCATGATATTCGTTTTCAGAATGCTGCAGTACGCTATAGCTTTCCGGCCACTGTTAATGTATCGGTAGAGGAACGTGTGCCGGCCTTATATGTAGCTAATTCCTATCGCAGTTATCTGCAGGTTGATTACGATGGTCTGGTAATGAAGGTAACGACAGGCATTCCTGATTCGCAGGCTCCCTTAGTTACAGGCTTGAAATGCGGTAATGTTTATTTAGGCGATAAAATCAGCAGTTCCGGCGTTATGCACATACTATTTTTTTTACATAAGCTGGATGGAGATGCTAGAAACCGTATTTCGGAAATAGCCGTTGATGATAAGCAGCAGGTAACTTTGCGAATGCGTAGCAGTTTACCGGTATTGCTTGGTACAGTCAGCGAGCTTCCTGATAAGGCTCACTTATTTATGACAGTCTTTAATGAAATAAAAAATAAAAATATTAAGGCTGAATACATTAATTTGAAATTTGCCAAACCATATATTAAATTAAAACAATAATATATGTTAGAAATTATGAGGGAATAAAATGAATCAAATATTTACTATGGATGTCAAAGGCAAGATTTTGGTAGGCGTTGTCTTCATGGTCTTGGGGTTTATGTTGTCCGTACAGTATAAAAGTACTGAACAGCAAAGAACTATCCGTATGGATAGGGTTGAAGACTTATCTGAACGCTTGAAAATCATGCAGGCCGAAAACAAACAGCTGTTAGATGAAATTGAAGCACTCCGTAAGCATGGTGCCGGTGCAGCCACCGACTCCGGTATGGAAAGACTCAATATTTTGGCCGGTAGTACTGATGTGGAAGGCGAAGGTGTGGAAATCGTTTTAGATGATAGCAATTTGGCACGCTCCGCTAATGAAAATCCGAATTTGTATATCATCCATGATGAAGATTTGCTGCGTGTGCTGAATGAACTTTGTGCAGCAGGTGCAGAGGCTATTTCAATTAATGATCAGCGTATCGTTGCTACTACCGAGGTACGTTGTGCGGGACCGACTGTTTCCGTAAATAATGTGCGTAGTGCTCCTCCCTATGTAATTAAAGCTATCGGTAATCCTAAAAATTTGACCAGCGCTCTGCGTCTGCGTGGCGGCGTTGTCGAAACCTTTGAATTTTGGGGAATTCAGGTTAAAATTAAGACAAACGATAAAGTTCATATTCCTGCACTTAATAGCCCACGTAATTTTGAATATGCTAAGGTTGTCAAAGCGAAGGAGGGACAGAAATAATGATTGCTTATGCAGCAGTTGGTCTGCTTATCGGTGTTTTAGCCGGTATCTATTGTCCCTTTAGCTTGCCACCGCAATATGCACGTCTTTTGGCTGTAGCTGTTATGGCCGGCCTTGATGCTGTGCTTGGTGGTGTCCGTGCTTCTATGGATGGCAATTATGATACTGAAATCTTTATTTCCGGTTTTTTTATCAATGGTATTTTAGCCGCGTTCTTATGTTATGCCGGTAATATGTTGGGCATAGATCTTTATATGGTTGCTATTTTGATTTTCGGTATGCGTGTTTTCCAAAATCTGGCAATCGTCAGAAGATTATATATGAAAAAATAATATATATATAAGTAAAAACAATTAAATAGTATAATTTTTGAAGTAAAAACATAGAAATTTTTCTCGTTTAGCAGGAAAATTATACTAGTGTGTTGAACACTACAAAAATAACTTATTTTATTTACTAAAGATACCCAGCAGTAAGGGGGACGTGCAATAATGGCAAATATGTTTGACGATGTAGAAACAAGATTTGATAATCTTGCCAATATCAAGGTTATCGGTGTTGGCGGCGGCGGCAATAACGCTGTTAACAGAATGATTACCGCAGGTGTACGCGGTGTAGAATTTATTGCTGTAAACTGTGATGCTCAAGCATTACTGCTTTCTAAAGCAGAGACTAAAATCCAAATCGGCGAGAAGCTGACTAAAGGTCTAGGCGCAGGTGCTAATCCTGAAATCGGCGAAAAAGCTGCGGAAGAAACCCGTGACTTAATCGTAGAAGCACTGAAAGGTGCCGATATGGTTTTCGTAACTGCCGGCATGGGCGGTGGTACCGGTACCGGTGCTGCACACGTTGTTGCCGAATGTGCGAAAGAGGTTGGCGCACTGACTGTCGGTGTAGTAACCAAACCGTTTATGTTTGAAGGCAGACGACGTTTAAACCAAGCAGAAAATGGTATTGTTAATCTGAAAGAAAAAGTAGATACTTTAATTACTATTCCTAATGATCGCTTACTGCAAGTTATAGATCGCCGCACTTCTATGTTAGAAGCCTTCCGTATTGCCGATGACGTACTGCGTCAAGGTGTACAAGGTATTTCTGATTTGATTGGTGTTCCTGGTTTGATTAATGCCGACTTTGCCGACGTAAAAACCATTATGTCTAATGCAGGCAGCGCTCTCATGGGTATCGGTACTGCTAAAGGCGAGGGTGGCGCTAAGGCAGCTGCGGAAATGGCTATTAAGAGTCCGTTACTGGAAGCATCCATCGAAGGTGCTCAAGGTGTTCTCTTTAATATCACAGGTGGTAAGGAATTATCTTTGTTCGATGTTACTGAAGCTTCTCAAATCATTACTGATGCTGCAGATCCTAACGCTAACATCATCTTTGGTGCAGTAATCGATGAATCTTTGGAAGACGAAATCCGCGTAACTGTTATCGCAACCGGTTTCGAAAAGAAGAATCCTGCTACTGAAAGACCTGCTTATGCTACTAATTATCCGCCGAAACAATCTGCTCAAAGTGAAGATGTTCCGAGGGCTAGAACCTCTTTTTCTCCGGGCACCGACATTCCGCCATGGTTGAGAAACAGATAATCTCTATTTAAATGCATAATTTAACCGTCATACTTAGGTGTGGCGGTTTTTGCTTTTTTATGCACTTTGCATAAAACTTATGCCATATTTATCTAAAAGATTACACTTTGACCATAATTTTAGCAAGGAGTTTACATTGCTGATGTAGAATTATATATCTAGAAAATAAGCGGTAACTGGTAACTATTTAGTATGGTTGATTATATAATCTTAAATGAATGGGGGCTTGCTTTATGAAAATTACATTTTTGGGTGCTGCTCGTACCGTCACCGGTTCCTGCTATCTTATGGAAACAGGTGGGCACAAAATTTTGGTAGACTGCGGTATGTTCCAAGGTTCTAAGCTAGTCAAGGCTTTTAACGAAAAGGAATTTTTGTTTAATCCTGGTGATATTGAAGCTGTAGTTCTGACTCATGCCCATGTGGACCATAGCGGTTTATTGCCGAAGCTTGTGAAAGAGGGCTTCCAAGGATCAATTCATGCGACTAAATCGACGCAGGAATTATGTAGTATTTTACTTCCTGATAGTGCACATATCCAAGAAGGGGATGCCGAGCTGGCAAACCGTAAGGGTATGCGTGCAGGTAAAAAATGGGTAGAGCCGTTATTTACAGTAGATGATGCGGCGAGAACGATGACCCATTTCCGCATTCATGATTTTAATCAGGAGTTTCAGGTAGTACCCGGTATTAATGTTATTTTTAAGGTGGCAGGTCATATCCTCGGTTCTGCTTTTGTGGAAGTAACAGTGAAGGAAACAGATAAAACTACAAGGTTATTATTTACCGGCGATATTGGTCAGCCTAATCAGCCGATTATCGAAGATCCTGCTAATCTAGGCGCTGTCGACTTTGTAATCACTGAATCAACATATGGGAATCGCATTCATGAAGTTTACGATAAGGAAGCAGAATTAGCGAAAATAATTAACAGTACTGTGGAAAAGGGAGGCAATGTAATCATTCCTGCTTTTGCTGTCGGGCGTACTCAAGTACTGCTGTATTATTTCCAAAAACTGCAGGCAGAAGGTAAGATTCCGGAAATTCCTATTTATGTAGATAGTCCGATGGCCAACAAGGCTACGCAGATTACTATGACTAATCCTGCTGAATATGATGAGGAAGCACGTGCTTTATACGAAATGCAGGGTAGACGCTTAGTATCAATGAGCAATCTGCATTTTACAGCTACACCGCAGGAATCCATGGCGATTAACGATACTCCCGGTAGTAAGATTATCCTTTCTGCCAGCGGTATGGCGGATGCAGGACGTATCTTGCACCATTTGAAGCATAATCTGTGGCGAGAGGATAGTGCTGTTGTTTTTGCCGGTTATCAGGCTGAAGGCTCTATGGGACGTCAGATTATCGAAGGTGCCCGTAAGGTTAAAATCATGGGTGAAACTATTAGCGTTAACGCTACTATCTATAATATGAAGGGCTTTTCCGCCCATGCGGATAAACAGCAGTTGTTAGCTTGGTTTGGCGGTATGCCTAAAGTTCCTCGTGCATTTTTCGTAACTCATGGTGAGATTGACGCCTCCATGGCCTTGGCAGATTCCCTGGGACGTAACCTGGGTACGGCGACTTATATTCCGCATTTCGGCGATTGTGTTGAAATTAGTGGCAATAATTGGCAGATTCACGAATCCGATGTTGTTACTGCTGAACCTGCGGCATTGGAGTTGCGTGCTTATTTGAAATCTGTCGAAAACGATTATCTGCAGCAGCGTGCAAAAATCGAGCAGATTGTGGCTCGCGATGGTCTCAAGGCTGTACAGATTCGCAAGAAGGTCGAGAAGCTGCGTAAGTATATGTATGAAATGTTTAAAGATTTGTAAATGGGTAAAATTTAGATATAAAGATTGTTAATTATAAAAGAAATTTTTATCGGCTTAAACTTTTTGAGGGAAAGGTTTAGGCCGATTTTTCTTGATTTGAGCCGTAATTTGCATAATTTTGATAAAAAATCAATGTTTTTGTAAAGCTTAATACAATATGTCATTGACATAGAAAACGAAAAAGAATATAATGTTTTAGTAATAATATAGAAGGATGCATTTGACAAGCATCCTTTTTCTTGTCTTTAAAGTGAGTATAAGTGAGGAGAGAATAATAATAATGATTAGAAACGATATTCGTAATATAGCGATTATTGCCCACGTTGACCATGGTAAAACTACTCTGGTTGATGCAATGCTGAAACAAAGCGGTGTTTTCCGTGCTAATGAACGTGTTGAAGAACGTGTCATGGACTCCAATGCACTGGAACGTGAACGTGGTATCACCATTTTGTCCAAGAACACTGCTGTAATGCATGATGGCGTAAAAATCAACATTCTGGATACTCCTGGCCATGCTGACTTTGGTGGCGAAGTTGAACGTGTATTGACCATGGTTGATGGCGTATTGCTGCTGGTTGACGCTTATGAAGGACCGATGCCGCAAACAAAATACGTTCTGCGTAAAGCTCTGGAACAACATCTGAAACCGATTGTTGTTATCAATAAAATCGACCGTCCTGACCAACGTGTTGATGAAGTAATCGACGAAGTTCTGGATCTGTTCATCGAATTGGATGCAGACGAAGAACAATTAGAATTCCCGGTAGTTCTGGCTTCTGCTCGTAATGGTATTGCTAAACTGTCCATGGACGAAGAAAGCACTACTCTGGAACCGCTGTTCAAAGTAATTCTGGAAAACATTCCTGCTCCTGAAGTAGATACTGAAGCACCGTTGCAAATGCTGGTAAATACCCTGGATTATGATGATTATGTAGGCCGTATCGTTGTAGGTCGCGTTGTTCGTGGTACTATCCATAACGGCGAAAACATCACTTTGATGGACGAATCCGGTAACCGTGCAGGTAAAATCGGTCGTCTGTACACATATCAAGGCTTGAAACGTGTAGAAGTTGATGAAGTTGCTGCCGGCGATATCGTTGCTCTGATCGGTCTGCAAGATGCTAATATCGGTGATACCATTGCTGATAAAGAAAATCCGGAAGCTCTGAAGGGTATCAAAATCGACGAACCGACTCTGTCCATGCTGTTCTATGTTAACAACAGTCCTTTTGCAGGTCGTGAAGGCGAATTCGTAACCAGCCGTCATCTGCGTGACCGTCTGTTTAAAGAAGTAAAAACTAACGTTTCCATGCGTGTTGAAGAAACTGAAAGCCCTGATGCTTACAAGGTTTCCGGTCGTGGCGAACTGCATTTGTCCGTATTGATTGAAACCATGCGTCGTGAAGGCTTTGAACTGCAAGTTGGTAAACCGAAAGTAATCATGCATCGTGATGAAACCGGTACCTTGCTCGAACCTATGGAAGCATTGACTGTAGACGTACCGCAAGATTTCATGGGTCCTGTAATGGAAGCTTTGGGTCTGCGTAAAGCTGAACTGCAAAATATGACTGAAATGGCCGGCTATCTGCGTATGGAATTCAAGATTCCTGCTCGTGGATTGATTGGCTTCCGTAACCAATTCCTGACCGATACTAAAGGTAACGGTATCATGAACCATGTATTTGCAGGTTATGAAGATTATAAAGGCGAAATTCCCGGACGTACTCGTGGCAGCTTGGTTGCTTTTGAAACCGGTGAAACCACTTCCTACGGTATCGGTAATGCTCAAGAACGTGGTACCATGTTCGTTGTTCCTGCGGAAAAAATCTATGAAGGCCAATTGGTTGGTGAAAACAGCCGTGAAGATGATATGGACGTTAACCCGTGCAAAAAGAAACATGTCAGCAACATGCGTGCTTCCGGCAGTGATGACGCTATCCGCCTGATTCCGCCTCGTACCTTCTCTCTGGAACAAGCTCTGGAACACATCAACGACGACGAACTGGTAGAGGTTACTCCGAAATCTATTCGTATGCGTAAGAAAATCCTTGACCGTCTGGAACGCGGTAAAATGCGTGGCCGTATGAAAAACGCTACTATGTAATTAGTCATAATTTGTAATTTGTGTGAATAATTTTAATTTCTTTGACATGTTTGTCAAAGTTTGTTAAAATATGCGTAATAGGCAGGAGAAATGCTTATTAGTGACGAATATAGGCTTTATTACAGTTTTTTGAGTTTGGAGGCAGAAGCCATGGATTTAAATGTAATGAGATTTTTTACAGATGCTTCTGAAGAAGCAAGGGAAGAAGAATATGTTGGCCCGCGTTTGCTGAAAACCGGTCATTTAAATATTATCGTTCGCACTCCGAAAAGCTTTATGGATGTACGTGAATATGCAGATTCCTTGTTACAGGGAAGTGCTGTCATGATTTCTTTTGAAGCAGTGGATGTTGAAGTGAAAAATCGCATTTTTGATTATCTCAATGGCGTAGCTTACATTGCTGAAGCTCATGTTTCCGTCATTAATGATGAGTTACTGCTTTATACTCCGGAGACTGTCGAGGTAAGCAAGGAGCAAGCTGTGACACGTCGCAGCAACCTTGGTTCTTGGATCGGTTAACAGCATAAATTATTGAATTTTAGAGCCATTATTGGCAGCAAAGTCTGCCGTAATGGCTCTTTTCTTTTTGTTTGTTTTCTTCTATAATCTGTCGTTATTGCTTTTACTAAAGTTTTTACGTCAAGTTTATGCTATGGCTAACATAAATATGATATAATATCACAATAATGGCGAAAATGTGAATAAGCTGCAACAATTATGTGTAAGTGTAGGTGATGAAATGGAAATGTTTTTAATGGCTATACTTTGTTATAGCATAGGCGTACTGACCCTGCTGTTTCCGCATAGCTTACAACGTTCTGCTCATTGGTTGGCCAATGGGGCAACAGGCGTGGGCTCGGCGATTATAGCGTACGCTGCCGGTTTACAGCTGTGGAATGCTGTAGAGCCTTCTTTCTTAGTATGGGGTTCTTATTCCTTGGCATGTGATAATTGGAGTGCGATTTTCCTTTTGTTAACAGGTATCGCCGGTACTATTGCCAGTATTTATGCTCTTGGTTATGCTAAAAGCTATGAGGGCAGCCGTCTGCGTCTATTAGGCGGTATGTGGAGCCTTTTTATTCTCTCTATGGTGTTGGTGCTTTTAGCAGGAGATGGCTTTAGCTTTTTGTTGTTCTGGGAAATCATGGCTGTATCCTCCTTTATGCTGGTAAATCATGAATGTGAAAAGCGTTCTACCTGGTCTGCCGCTTATCAGTATCTAGTTATGACTTCTTTGGGAACAGCAGCGATTATGATTGCTTTTCTGCTCCTCGGTGCAGGAAGCACTTCCTTTGCCTTTGCTGATTTAGCTAATAATACTTTAGATAGCAGTTGGCAACATTTAGTCTTTGCCTGTGCCTTTATCGGTTTTGCCTTAAAGGCAGGTTTGGTACCGCTGCACGTTTGGCTGCCGAAAGCGCATCCTGCTGCACCAAGTCATGTTTCAGCAGTAATGAGTGGTGTGATGCTGAAAATCGCTTTGTACGGCTTCGGTCGTTTTATGTTCAGCTTTTTGCCTGACTGGAATTATTGGTGGTGCATCATTGTGATGATGGTGGGTGTAGTATCTGCGTTCCTAGGTGTTTTATATGCCCAAATGGAAACAGATATTAAACGTATTTTGGCTTATTCTTCTGTGGAAAATATGGGCGTTATTTTTGCTGCTTTCGGCTGCGGTATGCTGTTACATTTGACTGTTGACGGCAATTGGTATTTTTTGGGCTTTGTGGCGGCCTTAGTACACGCCTTTAACCATAGCATTATTAAGGTGCTGATGTTCATGAGTGCCGGCAGTATCATGCATGGTACGGGCAGTAAAAATATCGAGCTTTTCGGCGGTCTGGCTAAGAAAATGCCTTATACGGCTGCTTTTACCTTTGTCGGTTCCTTGGCTTTGGCAGCAGTGCCTCTGACTAATGGCTTTGTCGGTGAATGGTTTGTTTTGCAAAGCTTTATTACTCTGGCGAAAAGCTGTATAGCACAGGATATCCGCTTGTGGACTGCCTTGTCTTTTATCTTCTTAGGCTTTACCGGTGCGTTGGCCTTGGGTTGTTTTGTGCGTTTCTTCGGTATTACCTTCTTGGGACGTGCTCGCAGTGAGCTGATTGAGCAAGCACATGAAGCTGATTTCTTCATGCTTTTGGCAATGGGACTTTCTAGTATTTTAGTATTAGTGTGCGGCATTTATCCTTTGCCTGTGGTTCAGGTTGTTTGTACAGCCTTGAAGCTGCCGTCTGATTTTGTTGTAAGCAATGGTGCCTTGGCGTGGAATTTAAGTGGCAATATGGCAGGCTTTAATCCTCTTTTGCTGTTGTTGTTAGTAGTTGTTGTCGGGGGATTGGTTTATCTGTGTACTGCAGGTAGCTGTGTTGAAAAGGATGTTACTTGGAACTGTGGTACTTATCCGACTGCTCGTCAGCAGTATTCTGCTACCGGTTTTAGTAAGCCTGTCCGCCGTGCTTTTGACTATATGCTCAAGCCCAAACGTCAGGTAAGCTATATGCGTAAGGACCATGCATATTTCGGTCGTTTATTATCTTATCGTCTGGAGATTCCTGATATGATTACCGAAAAGCTTTACGTACCGTTCCAACAGCATTTTGTAAAAATCTCTGCCTTCCTGCGCCGTATGCAGCAGGGCAGTGTGCGTTTGTATGTAGCCTATGTTATGGCGGCAATGATTATCGTGTTAGTGTGGGGGGCGTTGTATAAATGAGCGAATTGCAGAATCAATTATTAAATTTAGGCTTCTGCTTCCTGCAAGCAATATTATTGTTATTGATTGCTCCCTGTATCAGCGGTATTATCAAAAAGCTGAAAGCTCTGTTACAAAATAGAGTGGGCTCCAGTATTTGGCAGGAGTATTATGATATTTATAAATGGTGGCGTAAGCCGACTATTATTACACCGTATACCAGTGGGATTTTTCGTTTAGCACCATGTGTATACTTTGTAACTACCTTGATTGCGGCAGTGATGTTGCCAAGTTTTTTCTCTGCCTCTGCCGGCATTGGCGATGTTTTCGTATTCGTCTATATTTTGGCTTTAGGCCGTTTCTTTATGGCCGTATCTTCTATGGATGCAGCTACTGCTTTTGGTGGTATGGGTGGTAGCCGTGAAGTGTATGTAGCAGCCTTCGTTGAGCCGGTGATTATGCTGGCGATTATGTCCAACTTTCTGCATACAGGTAGTACTTCTTTAAATGGCATGAGTCTGCGTTTTGATGAAGTTAATTTAACTGTAGCCGGTGTATTGACCTGTATCGCTTTCTTTTTGGTGCTGTTGGCCGAAAATAGTCGTATTCCTGTGGATAATCCTGATACACATTTGGAATTAACCATGATTCACGAATGTATGACATTGGAATACTCCGGTCGTCTGCTGGCTTTGATTCATTGGGCGAGTCAATTGAAACTGTTGATTTTTTTAGTTTTATTTTCCATGCTGTATCTGCCCTTAGATTTACCTGTGGTACTGAAACTATTATTAAGTGCTGCAGCTGTCAGCGTGGTAGAAACTTTGAATAATAAAATGCGTTTATTTAAAGTGCGTGTGTATTTGGCGGCTGCCGGCTTAATGCTTTTATTGGCAGTGGTAGCACAGTAAGGAGGTAACGATGGAATATTTAGTAGTAAGTTTAATGTTTATCGTCTTCTTACAGACACGCTTTAGCGAATTACGTCGTGCTACTTTGTGCCTTAGCGTACAGTCTGCCTTGATTGCTGCAGCCTGTCTTGTTGTGGGTTTAAGTCATGGTGGTGGCTTACATGGCTGGCTACCAGGACTTTTGACCATCGGGGTTAAGGTAATCTTTATTCCTTATGCTATTTTACGTGTGGTACGTCAATTGCGTGATGAACGCGAAATTGTCAGCGACAGTAATGTTAACTATTCCACTGCTTTTTCTGCAGGTAGTCTGGCTTTAAGCTATATGGTGCTGGATGGCTTGCTTCCCCAAGCTTTGGGACGCGATATTTTGGCAACATCTATGTTTATGATTATGACCGGACTGACTTTGATTGTAATGCGCAGCCGTGCCATTATGCAGATGATAGGTTTGATTACCATGGAAAACGGTATCTATCTTTTGGGTCTGATTATGACAGAAGGATTGCCGCTGATTATTGAACTGGGTATCTTTTTGGATGTGCTTATTGCCGTGGTTATTTTGGTAATCTTAACCTCCAGACTGCGTCTTTCCTTTAAGACTACCGATACCAATGTTTTGGATAAGCTGAAAGGTTAAGGTGAATTATGCTGACATATATCTTGATTTTACTGTGTCTGCCGCCATTGTGTGCGGTATTGGCATTAGTGTGCGGCTTTTCCAATAATATTCTGCATTGGCTCCATCGTCTGACTGCGACAGCTGTAGGTGTCAGCGTTGGTTTGTTAGTAGCAAATTTTGAACCGTCCGTACCTTATGTTGATGATTATTTTTATATTGATGCGTTAAGCTGTTGGGTTTTGCTTATCATTACTACATTGTATTTAGCAGCCAGCTGGACAGCGCGCTCTTATCTGACAAGGGAAGAACGCTGCGGTGTTTTAAAGGGTGAGCAGTTGCAGACAGGTCGTTATTTTGCCTTGATGCAGCTTTTCTGCTGGACCATGTTTATTGTCCTTTTGGTTAAAAATCTTGGCTTGATGTGGGTTGCAATTGAAGCTACAACTTTAATTTCAGCTTTGCTCATCTCCTTTAAATTTACCCGTGCCGCTTTAGAGGCTACTTGGAAATATATTATGGTCTGCACTGTCGGCATCTGCCTGGCTCTTTTAGGTACTTTGATTTTGTATTATGCACAGATTGATGCGTTGGGTATGGAAAAACCCTTGAGCTGGCTTTATCTGCACCAAAATGCAGCCTTATTAGATCCGGCCTTGACACGTCTGGCACTTTTCTTTATCGTTATCGGCTACGGTACGAAGGCAGGTATGGCTCCTATGCATACTTGGCTTCCGGATGCTTATGCTGAAGCACCGTCCTTAACTAGCGGTATGCTTAGCGGTGCTTTATGCAGTTGTGCGATTTATGTTTTATTCCGTAATCTGGTTATCCTGCTACCTACAGCAGGTAGTGCTTTAATCGGTAATATGTTGCTGTTCTTTGCTGTACTGACTGTTGCTATTGCTGTGCCTTTCGTTGTTGTACAGCGTGACGTGAAGCGTCTTTTGGCTTATTCCTCTATGGAGAACATAGGTATTATGGTTGCCGGCATCGGTGCCTTTTCCGCACTCTCCTTAAAAGCAGTAATGCTGCATATGTATAGCCATGCGATGATTAAATTCGTCCTTTTCTATATTGCAGGTACAATTATTCAGGAATATCAGACCCGTAATATGATGCGTATTCACGGCATGATTACTGATGTACCCCATACAGCCACCTTTTGGCTGACAGGTATGCTAGGTATCTTAGGCTTGCCGCCCATGGGCTTATTCTTTAGTAAGTTTTATATTCTCTCTGCCTTATTTAAAGAGGGACATTGGTTGGCAGGTGCTCTGTTGATTATTCTTTTAGCCGGCGTGCTTTTAGGTATTCTTTACCATGGTATGCGTATGCTGTGCGATAAAGCTAAACGTCAGCCTTTGGGTGATATTTTAGGTGTAATAGATATTCCTGTACTGGCAGTATTGCTTGTGGCAACCTGCGTCGTTGGTGCAGGATTTGAACAAATTCCGTGGATTAATAATCTGCTGAATTCTGCTGTACGTGTAATAGGAGGCTGAGAAAATGCTGGTAAAACCTGAAAATCTACGTGGTGCTGCCAATATTTACAGCGACGGCGGCAAACATCCTTTGGCAGCGATGTTCGGTGCCGATGAAACCTTGCGTGGCGGAGGACTGGCAATTTACTGCTTATTTTATAATAAAGAAAAACGTGATCTGGACGTCTTGAAAGCAGAATTTCCTGCGGACGGTCCTTTGAATTATCCCTGTCTGACTACGATTTTACCTGCTGCGGCTTGGTATGAGCGTGAGCTACACGATATGTTCGGCTTTCTTCCGGAAGGTCATCCTGATTTGCGTCCACTAGTTTTACACGAGGGCTTTCCGCAAGATTTTCATCCCCTGCGGAAAAATGTGCCTGTGGATATGCAGGTGCATGGTCATCAGGAATACGAAATGCTTACCTCTAAAGGCGAGGGATTGTTTGAAGTACCTGTCGGACCTATCCATGCAGGTATTATCGAACCTGGTCATTTTCGTTTTAGTCAGGCAGGTGAGGCCATTTTGCAATTAGATGCAAAGCTGTTTTTTACTCATCGTGGTATTGAAAAAAGTGTGGAAGGACGCACGCCTATGGAGGCTCTGCCCATTGTAGAACGCATCTGCGGTGCTTGTAGTGTTGCTAATACCTTGAGCTATTGTCAGGCTGTAGAAAAGCTTTCAGAGGCTAAGGTGCCGTATCGTGCTTGGCTGATTCGTACTTTAATATTAGAAATGGAGCGTTTATATAACCATATCGGCGATACAGGTAATATCTGTGCCGGTGTTGGTTTTTCGCCCGTCATCAGCATGGGTACACGTCTGAAGGAATATTTAATGCAGCTTAACGAATTATTAACCGGTAGTCGTTTTCTGCGTGGTATGATTATCCCTGGTGGTGTACGCATGGATGCAGAAGATACAGCGTTGGAAGAAGTCGAAGAAGTCTTAAAAGAAGTCGAAAATGTTTATGCTGATATGGTGCATATTATGTGGGAGCAGGCCAACTTTGTAAACCGTATTCGTACTACAGGTCATATCCGCGAAAATACAGCCTTTGATTTAGCAATGGTAGGAGTTGGTGCTCGTGCCAGCGGTTCTAATCGCGACAGCCGTAAGGATATGGGCTTCGGTATTTATGATGAGCTTGATTTTAATGTAGTGACCGAAACAGCAGGTGATGTCGAAGCACGCATCAAGGTACGTGTCGGTGAAGTAAAAGAAAGCTTGAGCTTAGTACGTCAGCTGATGCGTAAGCTGCGTCGTAATGCCGAAACTGAGCTTAGTGTCGACCTAGGCGAATTACGTACCTTGGAAGGCAGTTGGGGTATTAGTGAATCTGCTCGTGGTGACAATCTCCATTGGCTGATGCTGGATGCAGAGGGACGCATTGACCGTTTATTTATCCGTTCTGCCTCGTATCCTAACTGGCCGGCACTGACCATTGCGGTACAGGGGGATATTATCCCTGATTTCCCGTTAATCAACAAAAGCTTTGAATTATGCTATGCTTGCATAGATAGATAAGGGGGTAAGCAGATGTTACGCTTAATAGAAGCAATTTTTGCAGGTAAAATCGCCACAGAAAAAATTGATGTCAACGGACATCCGAGAATGCGTGGTGAGCTGCATTGCGTAGGCAGCTGCGACGGCTGTGCCAAATGTGCCGTGGCTTGCCCTGTACAAGCTTTGGCTATGGAAAACGGTGCTCCTGTGATTGATTACAGTAAATGCATTTTTTGCGGTCGTTGTGTTGATGCCTGCACCGAGAAAACCTTGCAACATAAGAATCGCGATAAATTACCGGAGATTGTCAGTGAAAGTGCTGTACGTGTCAGCGAAGTAATCCGTGCAAAATTAGGACGCTCTTTGCATATCCGTCATCTTGATGCAGGTAGCTGTAATGCCTGTGATTTTGAAATGGGTGCTACCAGTAATCCTGTTTACGATTTGCACCGCTTCGGTATCGCCTTTGTCGCTTCTCCACGTCATGCGGATATGCTGATGATAACAGGAGTTGTTACCCGTAATTTGCAGCAGGCTTTAGAAATGACCTATGCTGCTATGCCTGAACCCAAATTAGTTATGGCTTGCGGTGCTTGTGCTTGTGGTGGTGCAACCTATGGTGCAACATACGCTATTGCAGGTAAGGCCAGTGACTTCGTGCCTGTGGACATCAATGTTTATGGCTGTCCGCCAAGGCCTAGTGCTATGATTGTTGCCATGTGTGCTGCTGCGGATATGTTGAAAGAAAAATTATAAAAGAAAGTGTAACTCCCGTTTTAGTTTTGTCTGAAGCGGGAGTTTTTTGCTGTGGAGTGCAAGACCTCTCCGTCAGCTCGCTAACGCTCGGCACTGCTTCTTGCGAAGTGGGGAAGAGAGGCGAAGTAGGACCTCTCCGTCAGTTCGCTAACGCTCACTGCCACTTTGCCTTATGCTATAAATAAAAAGCGTTATTTAGACTACACGTGAAGACTGTAATGGTTTTTGAGTGTAGTTTTTTTGCTTTGTTTTATAAAAAATACGGTTAAATTCAATAATAAATTCAGATTGATTACTTCCGAGGTTGTCTAAAATATCACAAAAGGTTTTTATGATGATGTTACATTCTCCATGTTCTATTTCTGAAATACGTGGTTGTGAGATATTAGCACGGAGGCTAAGTTCTGTTTGACTAATACCATGCCTAATCCTGATATGGGCAATAGCCGTTCCGATAGCTTGACATAGTTGCTTACGAATATGTTTATTGTTTTGGCTTATCGACATTGTTGGACTTACGGTGTAGATTTTCATAAAATTACTCCTTTGTAAAAAATATATTTAAGTTTGCACTAAAAAGTGTAACTTTTAAGACACGTTTTAAAATTTTCTATAGGCTGAAAAATAATTATATATTATAATATATAATTTAAAAATTTTAACCTAACGGGCAAGAAGTCGCCCACCTCTATAGGTGGTGCGATGAATTGCCCCATTGTTTTTTGTAAAATTTTTGAATAATTGTGATATAATCATAATATAGTATAAAGCCATATGAAGGAGGTGGACTGATGAAACAACTAAAAGCATATAAATTTAGAATTTATCCAAGCGAAGAACAAAAGATATTTTTTAGTAAAACTTTTGGTTGTGTTCGTCTTGTCTATAATCTTATGCTGAATGATAGAATCAAAGCATATGAAGAAAGTAAAGGAAATCCTGATAAAAAGATAAAATATCCAACTCCTGCAAAATATAAAAAAGAGTATGATTTTCTAAAAGAAGTTGATAGTCTTGCTCTTGCTAATGCTCAAATGAATTTAGATAAAGCATATAAAAACTTTTTTAGAGATAAATCTATAGGTTTTCCTAAATTCAAATCTAAGAAAAATCCTGTACAAAGTTATACAACTAATAATCAAAATGGGACTGTAAACATTTTTGAGAAATGGTTAAAAGTTCCGAAATTAAAAGAATTAGTAAAAGTCAAAGTGCATAGAAAAATAGAAGGTATAATAAAATCTGCTACTATTTCGCGTAATGGAAGTGGTAAGTATTTTATCTCTTTGTTATGTGAAACAGATATTCAAGAATTACCAAAAACTAATTCATCAGTAGGAATTGATTTAGGTATTAAAGATATGGCTATTCTTTCTACTGGAGAAAAAATAGAAAATCTTAAATTTAGAAAACAATTGGAGAAAAAACTAAAAAGAGAACAAAGAAAATTATCTAAAAGACTTCTAATAGCTAAAAAAGGAAATAAAAAACTAAGCAAAGCTAAAAACTATCAAAAACAAAGAATTAAAGTAGCTAAGATACACGAAAAAATTATGAATATGAGAACAGATTTCTTAAATAAGCTAAGTACATATATTATCAAAAACCACGATATTATCTGTATTGAAGACTTAAATACAAAAGGATTACTTCATAATCATAAATTAGCAAAATCTATCGCTGATGTATCTTGGGCTAGTTTTGTAAATAAACTTGAGTATAAGGCGAAATGGTATGGAAAAGAAATAATAAAAATAGATAGACTATATCCGTCAAGTCAAATATGCTCTGTATGTGGTCATAGAGATGGCAAGAAAACTCTTGATGTAAGAGAGTGGACTTGTCCAATTTGTCATACTCACCACGACAGGGATATAAATGCAAGTAAAAATATATTGGCTGAAGGTCTAAGAATAAGACAAGCAGTCTAAAAATAAAAAGAACCGTAGGAACTACGGGGATAGCTTGGTAAATATAGTTGGCTAACAAAAGCAACTACTTCCCAAGAAGAAGCTCCCGCTTCAAAAATTACGAAATAATTTTAAGTGGGAGAGGTTCACGTCTTCTTTGAAATCCATTGTTTACCTCCTTTCTATGATTTAATTATACTACATTTCTTGTTATTTGTCAACTATAAAACAAATTTTATTTAAAATATTTTATAAAAATTTTAACCGCAGGGTGTTTTATTGCCCTACGGTTATTTTTATTGCTTTTTCAGCAAGACAAAATTTTATTTATGGTATTTTCCTGCTACTAAGTCAGCAATAGCCTGTTTACATTCTTCCAGCGGCACTTCTTTAGTCACTTTAGCAAACGCTTTAATAACTTCCCATTCATCGTCAAAAGCTCTTACCTGATGTTGTGCACGTTGCAGGCTAACATCCTTCTTTGTACCTTTAGGACGTCCTGCACCTTTTCTAGCTCCGCCCCACGTTCCTTTTACTTCACTTTCGCCCATGATATTCACCTCACTTTTTTAACCTAACTAAAATTAAAACTAATAAAACAAGACTGCAAATTTGTACAATAAGAGTAATTTCTTGCATATTATATTATAAAATGCTACAATTTAAGTACCGCCATAAGGCGGTGGAGGACTTGAGCCCCCCTTTTTACTAGGACTTGTGGAGCAATTTGTAAATTATTATCAGGGTTATTAATCTACTAACTGCATCCACAAGTTCATTTATTTCTTGTAGCATTTTATTGCACCTCCTTTCTATGATTTAATTATACCACTTCTTGAATATTTTGTCAATTATTATTCAAGTTTATTTAATTCTTTTCAGCAAATCGTAAAATTCTGATAATAAAATATACTGCGGTAGCAACAAATATCATATAACTAAATACATCTATTTCACGGCAAGCGTTTAATACCATAGCCAACATAAAAACGTCATATATTATTTTCATTGTATTTTCTCCTTTTCAATGCTATAATTATTTTCAAAGATGGGCGGTTATCCTGCCGCCCTCAGCATTTGCCGTTATTTCAGCATTTCAAGCACAAACTTTGCGACAGTCACTATGCTTGCTGCGATAACGGCTATTTTTTGTATTTTATCAAGCATTTTCATCATCTCCTCTCTATGATTTAATTATACCATATCTTGAATATTTTGTCAAGTATTATTTCAAATTTTATTTAAAATATTTTATAAAAAGTTTAACCGCAGGGTGTTTTATTGCCCTGCGGTTATTTTATTGCTCTTTCAGCAAAATAAGCTTTAATGCCTTGCTGTGTAGTCTATGTATCTGTCGCCAACTATATCCTAAATCTGCTGCAATCTGTTCCCATTTCTGATAGTTAGTATAACGCCTCTGCATTATAACCTTCATCATTCCATCCGGTAGTAAAGCAATTAGTTTCCGTACTTCATGCAATTTCTGACATAACCTGTCACAATCTCTTATTATTTCCTGTTTTTGTGCCGAAATTTTAACAACAGCATTTTCTAATGACCCGCCTGTACTGCTTCCACCAGGTGCAAGGCTGTAGCATGATGTCATTTTTTCAGCTAATGAACGTAATTCTTGTAGTTTATCTAATTCATTTTCTAAACTTTTCTGTGCAAACTCTGCACTACGCAATATATGCTTTAGTTCTTCTACTGTCACCCTACAGCCCCCTATCTAAACTTCAATAAATTTAATCTCCTGATGTTGATACAGCAAAATTTTCTTTTTCAGCAGATATTCTTTTGTTCTTACACCTTTTACATCGACAATTTCTTCATGACCATCCTTGTACTTAACTTTGAAATCAGCAATGTATTTGATTGATCTGATAGTCTTGTTGCCGTATTTATATTTGGGTTGCAGTTCAAAAGGTACTTGTAAACTGAAGTCTGTTACTTCTCCTGCCATTTTTAGCATTTTTAGTTGACAATAATAGTCCGACTCTTTCTTGCTGTCAAACGTAATTCCATCTACTACGGTTTTTCTATTATGGTATTTGCTCACGATACGCCTCAAAACGGAATATTTTCATCGAAAGGAACAGCTGTACCCATTTCATTGAAGCCTTGGCTGTTGTTGCTGTTTTGTTTGCTGTCAACAAACTCAAAGCGTTCACATACAACTTCTGTAGCATAGTGTTTTTTGCCATCGTTCCCGTCATAGCTGCGGATTTGCAAGCGACCTTCTACAAGTGCACGTCTGCCTTTGGTCATGTTATTTCCAAAAGCTTCAGCTGATTTTCCCCATAAACTGCAATTGATGAAATCTGCTTCTTTCTTCCCGTCAGCACCAGTAAAAGGTCTGTCTACGGCTAATGTAAAGCTAGCAACTACCTTTTGATTGTTTGTATATCTGATTTCCGGGTTCTTAGTCAGTCTGCCCAATAAAATAATTTTATTCATGTTTACTCCTCCTTAATACGTTCCGCGAAATGGTCTATTTCCGCCTTAAGCCTGAGGATATAGGTTTTTTTGTCCCAACCCTCAATCTCGCAGACAGTCAAATCCATTAATATATCTGCAAGCAGTTTCTTAATCATTTCTTCCCTGCATAAATTATTCAGAGCCTTAATGCCCTCACGTTCTGACGTGCCTGGGGCAAATTTGATTCCGTTGTATTTGGTCATTTAAATGTCCCCTGCCTTACGATGCAGGCTCGTTATCCACCTCAAAACCGTTAGGATAACGAGCGTTCAATTTCTCTAAATTCGTTTCCGCAACATCCTGTAATTCCCATCCTTGAGATGTAGCATACTCTACAACCATCCAAAGGATGTCACCTAATTCTCGCTTGCAAGTTCCGTTGTTGCGAATTGGTGCAAATATACAATCAAACTTACCCATTCTGTTTATTCTCCTAAATACCAATCCGCTATACCTTTTTCGCCACCACACTGCCGCTAGATTTAACATCATCGTTAGGATTTTGAC
>OMGV01000250.1_pt1 | contig 39433 bp, 35 predicted proteins | sample 1646111 | NCBI WGS metagenome assembly OMGV01 (sample SAMN05578590, study PRJEB25193) | human gut metagenome | biome: Human Microbiome; feature: human-associated habitat; material: feces | host: Homo sapiens | place: USA:Birmingham | reverse complement strand
TACGAGATCGTTTCACGTGACTGGAGTTCAGACGTGTGCTCTTCCGATCTCTACTCATTTTAATACGTTGAAACTGAAAAAACTTATTTCTGTCAGCTATGCTCATTCGCCGATTGCCGGAGAAGAAGTAAATCTTTTTGAAAATCAAGGAAAAGAGTATAAAATTACCGGCAAGAGAGCATATAAAGTTACGATAAGTGAGTTACAAGATGTCAATAATGATGGTAGAGAAGATTTAGAAGATGTGCAGGAAATTATCAAGCATCGCATTCGTTATCTGAAAGGCGATGGCGATTTCCGTTCTGAGGAAAGTATAGAATTGTTGAAAGAAGCAGACATTGTATGTACTAATCCTCCTTTTTCTCTTTTTAGAGATTTTGTTGCCCAGCTTATGGAGTATGATAAGAAGTTTATTATTATTGGTAATGTAAATTCTATTGCGTTTAAAGAATTCTTCCCTCTGATAAAAGATAATAAAGTTTGGATGGGTGCTAGTATACATAGTGGTGATAGAGAGTTTAGAGTACCAGAAACATATCCTTTAAATGCTGCTGGTACTAGAGTTGATGAGGAAGGAAGAAAATATATTAGAGTTAAGGGTGTCAGATGGTTTACTAATTTAGATTATGTAGAAAGACATGAAGATATTGATTTGTATAAAAAATATACAGCAGAAGAATATCCTCAATATGTAAATTATGATGCAATAGAAGTAAGCAAGACAGCTGATATTCCTTATGATTATTATGGAAAAATGGGTGTTCCTATAACTTTTTTGGATAAATTTAATCCTGAACAATTTGATATAATTGGATTTAGCTTATCGTTAGCAAATAAAATGAGTGAAGTACCAGATGTAGCTGACGGAACATATTCAAAAGGTGGACCTGCATTTTATTTAAAACAAGTAAATGGAAAATATGATTATAAGAGATTATATTTTCGTGTTGTAATTCGTAGAAAGAAGGACGTATCTGATGAAGATTGATATGCATGATATTTCTGTACGTGATGTTGTAAGTGGTTATTTAGATAGTCAAGATAATGGTGTAGTTGGTTATTTTGGTAGATTAAACATCCGTCCTGCTTTTCAACGAGAATTTATTTATAAAGATGCTCAACGAGATGAAGTTATCCGTACAGTAAGAAAAGGGTTTCCGCTAAATGTTATGTACTGGTCTGTTACCGGCAAGGATGAAGAGGGAAATACTTTATATGAATTGATGGATGGTCAGCAACGTACTATTAGTATTTGTCAATATGTTTCCAATGATTACACAATTGATGCTCGAGGCTTTGATAATTTAAGTAAAGATGAACAAGAGCAAATTTTAGATTATAAATTATCTGTTTATATTTGCGAAGGTTCTGAATCGGAAAAATTGGACTGGTTTAGAATCATCAACATTGCCGGTGAAGAATTGACTGCACAAGAATTACGCAATGCGATTTATACAGGTAAGTGGCTTGCCGAAGCAAAGAAAAAATTTAGTAAGCCTGCGTGTGTTGCATATAAAATTGCTAACAATTATGTCAATGGTGAACCCAAAAGACAGGCCTATCTTGAAACAGCATTGTCTTGGATGGCGGATAAAGAAAATACTACAATAGAAGAATATATGGCTGCACATCAACATGACGAAAATTCAGACGAGTTGTGGGAGTATTTTAAAGCTGTTATAAATTGGGTTGAAGTTGTATTTCCTACAGAAAAAGGTAAAAAACCTCGTAAGGAAATGAAAGGTGTCAAATGGGGTTTATTGTATAATAGATATGCGTCAACTTTTAAAACTTCATTAGAGAGAAAAGTAAGTGAACTTATGGCTGATGAAGATGTAACTAATAAAAAAGGGATTTATGAATATCTTTTAGATGGTCAAGAAAAGCATTTAAGTATTAGAGAATTTAAACCCAGTGAAAAACATTCTGCCTATGAAAAACAAAAAGGTGTATGTCCGATATGCAAGAAAAAATTTGATTTTAAAGATATGCACGGCGATCATATTAAGCCTTGGAGTTTAGGTGGTAAAACTGAATTAAGCAACTGCCAAATGCTTTGTGCTGAATGTAATTTGAAGAAAAAAGCTAAATATAGTGTTCCTAAAAACTAAAAAAATATATGTAGTCCTTCCGCCGTCCCTTGAGCAGTTAGCAAGCTGGCACAAAGGGACGGCTATGTTTTTTTGGAGTAGAAGGGCGCACTTGCTTGGCTCTCCTTGTAAGGAGAGCTGTCACCTTTAGGTGACTGAGAGGTGTGGCACTGCACAAAAAATCCCCTCTCTACCTGATATATGGTAAAGAGGGGAGGAAGTGTTTTTCTAGTTTGCTTTACTTATCAACCTTAGCATCAGCTAAAGTAGTAGTACCAAATTGAGTATAATTCATTTCGGCGTTGCGTAAATCGGTATGATTTAAAACAGCATTGGCCAGTTTAGCTTTATTCAGCTTAGCGTGCTGCAAAAGAGCATAGGAAAGTTTGGCACTACGTAAATCTGCTTCGGTTAAGTCCGCCTTTTCTAAATGGGCATTATAAAGATTAGCACCAAAGAAAACAGCATTTTTTAAACTAGCTTGACGCAACCACGCATAAGGCAGGTTGGCATAGCTGAAATCAGCAAAGTCGGCATCAAGGGCATCCAATGTTGCTTCTTGTGCTTGGGCGTTGTGCAGTTTCGCGTTTAACAGATGTGCACCTTGCAGTTGGGCACGGAAGAGTTGTACGCCGTTTAATTGGGCATTGGTGAAGTCGGCGTCGTTGGCCAAAGCATAGCTGAAATCAGCGTTGTCTAAAATGGCGTTGCGGAAGGTAGCGCGCATGATAATCGCATTATGGAAGTTGGCTTGAGCCAGTTGAGCATTATTGAGGTTGGTGCCGTCTAGGCGGGCTTCTGTAAAGTCGGTGCCGGTAAAGTCTTTGCCGGAGAGGTCCATGCCGGAGAGGTCCGCACCGGAGAGGTCGCCACCAGGGCAGCTAAGACCGCTTTGGGCAGTGGCTAAATCCGCATTGTTATAGGCTAGGGCTGCGCCTGGCAGGGCCAAAAGTACAGCAGTCAGCATTTGACAGATGAATTTTTTCATAAAGGTTTCTCCTTCTTTTAGAAAAGGCTTTTAGGCCTCATTAAACATAGCTTCCAGCTGTGCAGGGTCATCAGGCAGAGCGTCAATGATTTTCCAAGGTCGGCATTCCGCAAAGTCTGCACGTTGATAGCTGGAGCCGTCCAGTACGATTAGGCAGCGGGCACCGATGGATTTAGCACAGGCTACGTCGTTAGGTGTGTCACCGATAAAAATCAGTGCATCGGGAGTGAGTTGTTCGTGGTTTTCTAAATAAAGACGGGAGAAGGCGATACGGGCTAATTCTTGCCTGTTTTCGCTTACTTCACCGAAAACGCTGCGATTGAAGTCAAAATATTTTTCTAAAGCATAATATTTTAATTTCAGTTGGGCACCGGTTCGCGTATTTCCTGTTAAAAGGCAGTTTGTATATTGATCTTGCTGATTTTGAAAATATTGCAAGGTTTTTTCAACATTTTTCATTACACGTCCTTCGTGCAGGGGAAGTTCTTTGGGCAGCTGCATATGATAGCGGATCAAAAGGCCTGCTGCTTCACCGGCATTGCAACGACCGCGTAGACGGGTGACAACACTTTTAATAATATCAGAATCAGTACGTCCTGCCAAGGATTCGGTAAAGGCGAACGCATCTAAAAAATAATAATCTTTAATTACATTAATCATGGCGTCCTGACCTGCACCGCCGGACAGAAGCAAAGTGCCGTCGACGTCCCACATTAAATAATGCATAGTATCCTCCTCGTGATATATTTACTAGATAATAAGTTAAAATTAAAGAAAAAGCTGCCTTGTCGGGCAGCTTATAATTATTTTAGATAGAACGGGGTTTGAGCATCATTTTTTTCAATTTTTCGCTAACATTTTGAGTGACGTTCTGTGTGCGGCGAATAAATTTGATGTTAGAACGACGGCTCGGTTTCATATCGGATTGGCTACCGAAATCACCACGGTCTAACAAGGTGATTTTAGATTTGTCAGCATCGAAAGCTACACGCAGATAGCTGGCCATGGAGGCAGGGTCGGCTTCTTTATGACAGCTGAAAACATCGGCAGTCATAAAACCGATTTCCGGATAAACGTGCAAGGTTACATGGCCTTGTTTGCAGATAGCGGAAAGAGAGTATTCTTTTTGTCCGTCTTCTTGGCAGCAAACTACTTGACAGCTATTCATTTTAAATTCTTCACAGCCACGGACAAGGATTTCTTCTGCATTTTTTACATCAGAAATTTCATCAATGTCGCAGTTGTACATATCTATAGCAATTAACTTACCTGTATAATTTCTTTTTTTCACTTTCGGCACCTCAAAAAATAAATATTGAATATATTTAATTATAGCTAACTCGTTGCGTTTTGTAAAGACAAAGTAAAACAAAAATCAGCCTCTATTGGACAGTATGGACAAAATTTGTCCAGGTAGGGGAAATGGCATAATTATGGGCAAAACAAGACTTCTTCCTATTGTATATGGACTTATTACTATGGCGATGGATAATAGTTATGCCGATTTTGTATAGAGCGTAAAATTTTTTAAATATAAATTATTTTTTTAGTTTTATACATATTTAATAATGGGAGTGGCAGGGAAGGAATAAGCCTGTTATTATGAATAGGATGCTTATTTTTCTCTCTTTGTTATTCCTCTCGGAAGGGACAGAGGGTAATGCTGTTGCTGATTAAGAAAGGAGTGTCGGGGGGTGTTTAACCGCTGGAACAGCAAAAGTTTTTAATGTAGTAAACTTCTTCTCGGGTTCTAGAGAAAAGTATTGCTAATTTTATGTAAACAAGCAGGAAAACGTTTCCCCTAGGCAGAATATTAAAAGTTATATATTATAATTTTTTTAGAAGTCTAGTCAAAGGAGTTGATTTTTATGCCGTTTTTAATTCTGTTTATTCTGTTGAGCATCGTTGTAGCGTTATTTGCTATCCAAAATGCTGTAGCAGTATCTTTAAATTTTGCTGTCTGGACTTTTACGTCCTCCTTGGTGCTGGTTATTTTAGGCTCTTTCCTCATGGGTCTTTTAGTAGCAGCCTGCTTTATGTTGGCGATGAAGGCACGTCACTATTTGCAGGATAGGAAGATGAAGGAAGAGATGGCTAATCTGCAAAGCGAAAATAAACGTCTGCAAGAGCGTATTGCGATGTTACAGCATACCCAGATGCTGCATAATGAAGCTGACAGAAAAGGCCCCGGTGCAGCTAATGCTCAAGCACAAGATGCAAAACAAGCTTCCGGACCGAGTGCCGCGAAATGATCAGTGAAGAGAAAATCTGGGATGTTCGCGATTATAACAAGGAAAAGGCCGGTTGTCTGGCTGCCGAATTAAATATTTCTCCCTTAGTAACAGGGATTTTGCTGGAAAGGGGCTTCGAGGATGTGGAGTCCATGCGTAACTTTTTGTACGGCAGTGACAAGCCCTTTCATGACCCTTTTCTGCTCAAGGATATGGGTAAGGCCGTAGCACGTATTGAAGAGGCTTTAGCAAAGCAGGAAATGATTACCGTTTACGGCGATTACGATGTGGACGGTATTAGTGCATCTTCGCTTTTGTATCTTTATCTGCGTGGACGTGGAGCTCAAGCACAGACCTATATTCCTAAACGTAAAAGTGAAGGCTACGGCTTAAATGACGAAGCTTTAAAGCATATCGCCGAGGGCGGAACTACCTTGGTGATTACTGTGGACTGCGGTATCAGCGGTGTCCATGAGGTGAAAAACGCACCGCAGTCTTTAGATATTATTATTACTGACCACCATACTGTGCCGGAGCATTTGCCTCCTACTTATGCGATTATCAATCCGAAGCAGGCCGATTGTACTTATCCCTTTAAGAATTTAAGCGGCGTCGGTGTTGCTTTTAAATTATGCCAGGCTTTGGAGCAAAAAGAGCCGGGTTTATTACCTGATTGGACAGAGCTGACGGAGCTGGCGGCTTTAGGTACGGTGGCGGATATTGTGCCTTTAGTAGGCGAAAATAGAGAGATTGTCCGCCGTGGCTTGCAAGCGATGGAAACGACTAAGCTTATCGGGCTCAAGGCTTTGATTAAGGCCAGCGGTTGTCCGGAAATTGGTTTGACTTCGGATAATATAGGTTTTGGTTTAGCACCGCGGTTAAATGCGGTGGGACGCTTGGAGCACGCTCAATCGGCGGTGGAGCTTTTAGTGACCGACGATGAGGAGAAGGCGGAAAATATTGCTGCTGATTTAAATAGAGAAAATGCTCTGCGTCAGGAAATCGGCCGTCAGATTATGGAGGAAGCCGAGTTGCAATTGGCACAACAGGAGCATATTGATACGGCTATTGTGCTGGCAAGTGAAGGCTGGCATCAAGGTGTTATCGGTATCGTCGCTTCCCGTTTGGTGGAAAAATATCATCTGCCGACTATTTTATTTAGTTTAAATGAGGGTATGGCTAAAGGTAGTTGCCGCAGTATTCCTGCTTTGAATTTATATGAGGCTATTGCTGCCGAAGCTGATATTTTGAGCCAGTTCGGCGGACATCATCAGGCGGCGGGTTTAACTTTGCCTGCGGATAAATTGGCCGAGTTTACGACACGTTTTAAAAATTATGTCCGTGAACATTTAAAACCGGAAGATTACTATTTGCATCAGATTGTAGATTGTTCTATTTCCGGAACCGGCGAGATTACCGTACGCGATTTAGAGGAGTTATCTTTATTAGAACCCTGCGGCTGCGAAAATCCTGCCCCTGTTTTTGCTTTTCATCATGCAGTATTGCGTGGTGCCAGAGCCATGGGCAAGGAGCGTAATCACTTGCAATTTAATCTGGAGAAGGGTGATTATTCCTATCGCTGCGTGATGTGGAACAGTGCCGATTTATTACCGTTCTTGTTTGAAAGTATGCTTGCCGATGTGGCCTTTCAGCCGAAGATTAATGTCTGGAATAACAAAACAAGCGTCCAGCTTCATGCAGTAGGGATTAAGCAGGAGCTTGCTTTAGGCGATTTACGCCAGAATCTTGATGATAAATGGTTTACTTTGCAGTCTTTGGCTCGAGTAAAGGAAAAAGTTTTAGTGTGCCTTGAAGATGATAGCGAGGTTGCTGTTATCAAAGTCCGTGGACAAGAGCAAGGTTTAGCAAAGTATTTAGAATTTATAAGCTATGCCGATTTATTAGCACGCAAAGACGTTTTGCCGCCTAATTTAACAGTGGTGCTTTGGCAGCTGCCGCAAGTTTCGCTGAAAAGCGTGCTTAATAAACTTCAGGAGCTTAAAGCTCGCGTAGTCTTCATGCTTTTCAATCATCAGGATGAAAACGAGCTTTTACGTCAATTGTTTATGCATTGTCCTGATAGAGAGGCTATGGCCGTGGCTTATAAAACCGTGATGCAGCTTTTGCAGGAGCAGACGGAAGTGCCGTGGGCTGTGCTTTGCCGGGAGCATGGCGATAAAGTAAGCCTGGAGGCTGTAAAAATTATGCAGGAGCTTGCCTTTATTACTGTCAATGATGGTATAATAAAAAAAGGTATTATAAAACGCTGTGCGTTGCAGGATGCACCCCTTTTTGTTAAACTGCAAGAGAAGCGTGCAAGCTTAGAGCAAAGCTATAAAGAAAATTTACGTATGAGTCAATTTGAGCTTTTACGCTGTTGACTTGTCATAGATAGGAGTGGGGAAAATGCCCTCATCAAATACGAATATTAATGATGCAGAGGAATTATTTGCTAAAATAGAAGCGTATCTCACCCAGGAGCAGACTGCCTTTGTCCGTCAAGCTTATGAGCTGGCGGCGGAGGCTCATTCTGCGCAGGTGCGTAAGTCCGGTGAGCCGTACATTATTCATCCCATCGGCGTGGTCGGTATTTTGGTCGGTTTGCAGATGGATGATAAAACCTTGGCGGCTGCCTTCCTACATGATGTGGTGGAGGACACGGATTATACTTTAGAGGATATTAAAGAACGCTTTGGTGTTGTCGTAGCCAATTTGGTTGACGGTGTGACAAAGTTAGGCAAAATTGAATATATTTCCAAGGAAGATAGACAGATTGAAAACTACCGTAAGATGTTTCTGGCTATGGCCAGGGATATTCGTGTGGTGCTGATTAAGTTGGCTGACCGTTTGCATAATATGCGGACGATGAAATATATGCCCGTTTATAAGCAACAGTCTATTTCCCGGGAAACTTTAGAGATTTATGCTCCTTTAGCTCATAGATTAGGTATTTATACTATTAAATGGGAGTTAGAGGATTTGGCTTTCCGTTATATGGAGCCGGAGATTTATTATAATCTGGTAGAGCAGGTTAAAATCAAACGCCGCGAACGGGAAGATATGATTAACGAAGCCATGGATACTTTGAAAGATGCTGTGGAAAAAGCAGGTATCCGTTGTGAGATTCAGGGACGACCGAAGAATTTTTACAGTATTCATAAGAAGATGCTGCGTGACCATAAGGAATTAAGCGAGATTTATGATTTACTGGCTATCCGCGTGCTTGTTGATACAGTGAAGGATTGTTATGGTACTTTAGGTATTGTGCATAGTATGTGGCGTCCTATCCCTGGTCGCTTTAAGGATTATGTAGCTGTGCCGAAGTCCAATATGTACCAGTCATTGCATACTACTGTTTTAAGTTCTGCCGGTCAACCGTTAGAGATTCAGATTCGTACTTTTGAGATGCACCGTATTAGTGAATACGGTATTGCTGCCCATTGGCGTTATAAAGAAAGCGGCGGCAGCAAGGCTCCTTGCGGTGATAAAGGTTTTGATGCTAAGCTTTCCTGGCTGCGTCAATTGCTGGAATGGCATAAGGATATGAATGATTCCCGCGATTTCGTCAATACGGTCAAGATGGATATTTTTGCCGATGAGGTCTTTGTCTTTACTCCTCGCGGTGATGTTATTGACCTGCCTGTCAGCAGTGTACCTATTGATTTTGCGTACCGCATTCATACGGATGTCGGTAATCGTTGCGTAGGTGCTAAGGTTAACGGACGTATCGTGCCTTTGGATTACCGCTTGAAGAACGGTGATATTGTGGAGGTTATTACTTCTAAACAGTCTAACGGTCCGAGCCGTGATTGGATTAATATTGTCGGTTCCAATGATACCCGTAATAAAATCAAGAACTGGTTTAAGAAGGAGCGTCGTGAGGAAAATATCGTCAAGGGACGCGAGATGCTGGAGCGTGAGGTGAAACGCTTGGGCTACGAGCCACGGTTGATGATGACACCGGAGAAACTGCGTCTTGTGGGCGGTAAATTGCGTATCGACAGCGACGAGAACTTATTGGCTACCTTGGGCTATGGTGGTGTTACTTTAAATACCGTCATTTCTAAATTGGTGGATGTGTATAAAAAAGAGCAGAAGCTGGATACGAATAAGGATTTGGCACAGGTGCTGGCCGAGCTGAAGCCACGTAAATCCATGGCTAAGGCTAGTCACGGTATCCTCGTTAAAGGTGAAGAGGGTATCATGGTTAAGCTGGCCCGTTGTTGCAGTCCGATTCCCGGGGATAAGGTTATCGGTTATATTACCCGTGGTAACGGTGTTTCTGTGCATCGTGCTGATTGTCCCAATGTTTTAACGAATAATCCTGAGGAGCAAAGTCGGTTGATTGAGGTTTCTTGGGATGTGGGTATTAATGATGTTTATAAAGTAAATATTATTGTTACAGGTCAGGATCGTCCGGGACTGATGATTGATGTGATGAATGCTACTAGCGAAACGAAGATAAATATCTTTTCCTTGAGCTGTCATACGGATAAAAATAAAATTGCGCATATGCACATGGGTTTAGATATTACCAGTATCGACCAATTAGAGTTCTTTATGAATCGTATCCGCCGTATGAAGGGCGTGTATAGTGTAGAGCGTGTGGTGAGTACAGCTAGTAGTGGAGGAAAGTATAGATGAGAGCAATTGTACAGCGTGTAGATAGAGCCAGTGTTACTGTTGATGGGAATGTGACAGGTAAGGCAGGCAAGGGACTTTTGGTGCTTTTAGGCGTTGCCGATGGCGATAGCGACAAGGATTTGCATTATATTGTGGATAAGGTTTGCGGTCTGCGTATTTTTGAGGACGAGAACGAGAAGATGAATTTATCTGTGAAGGATATCGGCGGTGAAATCTTAGCTGTATCCCAGTTTACTTTGTACGGTGACTGCCGTAAAGGTAAGCGTCCGTCCTTTGATAAAGCGGCTAAACCTGATATCGCTAACGAATATTATGAGCAGTTTGTCGCTCAATGCCGTCAGCAGGGGTTACATGTGGAAACAGGTGTCTTCCGTGCGCATATGCTGGTGGAGCTGGTTAATAATGGACCGGTAACTATTTTGTTAGACAGTACGAAATTATTTTAAGCTTTTTGAGGAGGATTTCATGAAGATTTATCAGGCAGCAGTAGGTATGTTGGCTACTAATTGCTATTTTGTTGTTAACGAAGAGCTGCACGAAGGCGTTATTGTGGACCCTGGTGCAGATTGCGATACTATTTTATCCATGGCGGAGCAAGCAGGAGCAAAGATTACTGCGATTATTTTAACTCATGGTCATAGCGACCATATCGGTGCTTTGAGCGAGCTACGTAAAGCAGTTAATGCACCTGTTTATGTAGGTGAAGGTGATGCACCGTGCCTGGAAAAGGCTGATGCTAATTTATCTTTCTTTGTTGGCCATGACGTAAAATGTCAGCCAGCAGAGCATTTAGTCCATGATGGTGAGGTGCTGGAGCTGTCAGGTATGCAGTTTAAGGTTCTGGCTACTCCCGGTCATACTAAGGGCGGTATTTGCTATTACAATGAGGAAAATAAGGTGGCTTTTGTAGGCGATACTATTTTCTGTGAATCTATCGGTCGTACCGATTTACCCGGCGGCAGCTATAAAGAAATTCTGCAATCTATTAAGGGTAAAATTCTGGTTTTAGATGACGATGTACATTTACTGCCCGGACATGGTCCTGGCACTAGTGTTGGTTGGGAGCGTCGCAGAAATCCGTTTCTGCAATAATAAATTATGTTAAAATATTGGCCTATAATAAAAAACAGCACATTTTTTAAACTGGCAGTAGCAGCCGGCATTTCCTATATCCTTTATTTACTGGCAGGATTTATGTTTCCCATATTGCTGGCGATAGGTTTAGCTTTTGCTCTTTATCCTGCGGTTGATGCAATTATGCAGGTGCGCATGGCTCACGGTATGATTAAATTATCCCGTGCCGTAGCTATTGTTCTGGCCTTGGTGGGCTTTGTGATTTTCCTGCTTATTGCCATAGGCTTTATCATGTTGCCTCTTTTCGGGCAGATGAATGAGTTTTTGCAGAAATTACCGCATTTTGCCGCCAAGTCCAATATTCAGGGACTGGATGTTATGTTGCAGGACCCGACGCAGATTCCTATGCTGCCTTCAGATTTTAATATGCTGATGAATGGTCTTGTAAACTGGGCAATGGGTTTTGTCAGCTCTATGCTGCGCAATTTGCTGAAATCCAGTATGAGCATTATGCAGAATTTGTTCGGCTTGATCATCGTACCTTTCCTCGCTTTCTATTTTTTGAAAGACTGGAAGGATTTACGTAGCATGACCATTAATCTGTTCAATTATGATGCACAAGAACGTGCTGCTCATGTTTTAGATGAAATCGGCCGTACTTTAAGTGCCTATGTTAATGGTTTATTTAAGCTGAGTTTGATTTCCGGTTTTGTGATCACCATCGGGACTGCTTATTTAGGTATTGATTTTCCGCTAGTTTTAGGCTTTTGGGCGATTTTAGCCGAAACAGTGCCTGTAGTGGGTCCGCTGATGGGTGCAGTGCCGGCCATTTTCATTGCCTACGGTCAGGAGCCGTCCATGGCTTTTCATGTAGCTGTTTTCTATGCTGTTTATTATCAGCTGGATGCCAATTATATTTTGCCGAAAATCATGGGTAAAAAGATAGATTTACATCCTGTGCTTGTTATCGGCAGCTTATTGATAGGTGCCAAATTATTTGGTATCTTCGGTATGATTTTTGCTGTGCCTGTGGCTGCTGTGTACCGCGTTCTGTATAAGGAGCTGTGGCACGCCAGTGAAGCAAAGCACCATACACAGCTTAATCAGGGAGTTAAGCAGTGAGAGAATTTACATTAAATAATACAACTGAATACGAATTGACGCGGCCCATTGCTGACATGGCCGCGTTCTTTGACTATATCTTGGCAGAACGTGCTGTTGTACAGCTTACTGTGGTGCAAGCGAATAATGCTTTTAAGGTGTTGCTGGAAGCTGAGGGTCGGCATTATCAGCTGGTAAAAGAGGCTGAAGGTGAGTTGGTCTTAGGCGAAGTAGTCCGCTGCGTTAAATTGGCTGTTATTGCTGTCTTTACGCAATTTACCGGGGAAAAGCAGCAATTGCCTTGGGGGATTTTAACGGGTGTACGTCCTGATAAATTGGTCCATAAACTTTTAGATGCAGGTATTGCTGAAGCGTCTTTGCCTACTTATTTAGAAGAGCATTACTGCTTGCCCGCTAAGCATGGGGCTCTTTTAACGGAGATTGTGCAAAAACAGAAAAATATCTTACCTGATGCGTCCAGAATGCGTGATGCAGGTATTTATATCGGGATTCCTTATTGTCCTTCACGTTGCAGTTATTGCAGTTTTCCGGCAGGAATTGTGCCACAAGATGAAGAATCTCAGCAAAACTTTGTAAATTTAATTGAACAAGATGTTAAAAATGTGGTACAATTATTAAGTATGCATAGTTTGAATGTCTGCTCGCTTTATATCGGCGGTGGTACACCGACCAGCCTAAATGAGAAAGTTTTTGCCAGATTACTTACTTTGGTGCAGCGGTATTTGTCGTTTCCCGCTATCCGTGAATTTACTGTAGAAGCAGGGCGTCCCGATTGCTTTAGCAAAGAGAAGTTGGCAGCTATGGAGGCAGCAGGTGTTAATCGCATCAGCGTCAATCCGCAGACTTTTCATGATAAAACTTTGCAGGTTATCGGTCGTAAGCATACGGTTGCTGATTTTTATCATGCTTATGAGGCAGTACGTGCCAGCAGGATTCCGATTGTTAATATGGATTTAATTATCGGTCTGCCAGGTGAAAATAAGCAGGATATTTTGACCAGTATGCAGAAAGCTATTGCTCTGGAGCCTGAAAATCTTACTATTCATACTTTAACATTGAAGAAAAGTGCACCGCTTTTCGGTTCGCATATGACTTTAGCTGCTGATGTTGCTGCGTCTTTAGTGGACGAGGGTCAAGCATTGGCCAAAAGTAGAGGATTAGAGCCATATTATTTATATCGTCAGCATTATATGCTAGGACATTTAGCTAATATCGGCTATGCGAAACCGGGAACGGAAAGCCTTTATAATATTCAAATGATGGAAGAGCGTCATCCGATTATCGGTGTAGGTCCTTCCTCGGCCAGCAAACGACCGCTGGCGGATGGTCATCATCTCAATAAATTGAATATGCCGAAGAATGTAACTGTTTATGGCACAAGCCTGCCTGCTTTGTTTAAAAAGAGGGCAGAGCTGTTTACCTAAAGTATATAAATCCACTATCAACAAGGAGGGGTCAGCGTTGCTTACAACAGCACCCAGAGGTACAAAAGACGTTATGCCTGCTGACGTTAATGCATGGCGTTATCTAGAAGCTACTATGCGTAAGATTTGTGCCCAATATGGTTATAAAGAAATAAGAACTCCTGTATTTGAACATACAGAATTATTCCAACGCGGTATAGGCGATACTACCGACGTGGTAGAAAAGGAAATGTACACCTTTACTGACCGTGGTAATCGCAGCATTACTCTGCGTCCGGAAAATACAGCTTCCGCAGTACGTGCTTATGTTGAACATAAGTTGAGCAAGGAAGATGCGGCAGCAAAATTTTTCTATATGGGACCTATGTTCCGTTATGACAGACCGCAGGCAGGACGTTTGCGTGAATTCCATCAGTTCGGTGTTGAGGCACTGGGCGTTTTCGGTCCTAATGTCGATGCGGAAATCATTCTTCTTGCTGTGCAAGTCTTACAAGCTTTAGGTCTGAAAGATTTAAAACTGAAGATTAATTCTGTAGGCTGTCCTAACTGCCGTCCGCAACATCGCGAAAAGCTGCAAGCTTTCTTTAAACCGCATTTTGATGAATTGTGCAAGGATTGCCAAGGTCGTTTTGACCGTAATCCCTTACGTCTTTTGGACTGCAAGAACCCGCATTGCCAAGAGCTGGGTGTAGGTGCTCCCAGTTTGGAAGAATGCTTGTGTGATGAGTGCAAGGCTCATTTTGAAGGCGTAAAAGAGCTGTTAACTGCTGCCGGTGTAGATTATGAAGTAGATCATAACCTTGTCCGCGGCCTTGATTACTATACAAAAACTGCGTTTGAAATCCAATATGCACCTCTTGGTGCACAAAGCGCTGTCTGCGGCGGTGGCCGTTATGACGGATTGGTACAGGAAATCAGTGGCGACGAAGCTCGCCCGGGTATCGGCTTTGCAATGGGTATGGAACGTGTTCTTTTGGCATTGGAAAAACAAAATCTCCTGCCGGAATTTGATGAATCCATTGATGCTTATGTTGTTTGCCCCAAAAAGGAAAATTTCACTTTGGCTTTCAAAACTGCTATAGACTTGCGTAGAGCCGGTTTTAAAGTTGAATATGATTTCAACGGCCGCAGCATGAAGGCACAGATGAAGCAGGCAAATAAATTCCAAGCAAAACAAGTGCTTATTTTTGGCGAGGACGAAGTTGCCCGTGGCAATGTTACTGTACGTAATATGGCTACCAGTGAGCAACAGGAAATCGCTATTAATGATATTACCAAGTTTTTCAATACTTTATAAGTAGAGGTGCTAAACATGATTAACGAAAAACGCAGCCATCATTGTGGTGAGCTGGGCAAAGAGCAAGACGGCCAACAAGTAGTACTTTGCGGCTGGGTTGCAAAAAGACGTGACCATGGCGGATTGATTTTTATCGACCTGCGTGATCGCAGCGGTATCGTACAAGTTGTAGCTGACCCTGATTCTGCAGGCGATAGCTTCAAAACTGCTGAAGATATCCGTAGTGAATATGTAATCAAAGTTATCGGTAACGTTCGCCTGCGTGACGAAGCTACTATTAACGAAAACATTGCTACCGGTACTATTGAAGTACTGGCACATGAAATCGAAGTGTTAAACGGTGCAAAAACTCCGCCGTTCTACATTAAAGATGGTATCGACACTGATGAAAACCTGCGTCTGAAATATCGTTATCTGGACCTGCGTCGTCCGGAAATGCAACGTAACTTGATTTTACGTCATAAAGTTGCTAAATTGATGCGCGATTATTTGGATGATAATCATTTCCTGGAAATCGAAACCCCGATGCTGTGCAAATCCACTCCGGAAGGCGCACGTGACTATCTGGTTCCGAGCCGTGTAAACCCCGGCAAATTCTATGCTCTGCCGCAATCTCCGCAAATCTTCAAACAATTGCTGATGGTAGCAGGTATGGAACGTTATTTCCAAATCGCTCGCTGCTTCCGTGATGAAGACCTGCGTGCTGACCGTCAACCGGAATTCACCCAGTTGGATATGGAAATGTCCTTCATGGAAGTTGATGAAATCCTGGCTCTGATGGAAGGCTTGATCCACCACATCTTCAAAGGTGCGCTGGGTAAAGAAATTAAAATTCCGTTCCAACGCTTGACCTGGGATGATGCTATGGATCGTTTCGGCAGCGATAAACCGGACCTGCGTTTCGGTATGGAACTGAAGAATGTAAGCGAAGCTGTAAAAGGCTGCACTTTCCAAGTATTCAACAACGTTATCGCTAACGGCGGTCAAGTAAAATGCATTAACGTTAAAGGTTATGCTAATATTCCTCGTCGTGAGCTGGACGGTCTGGTTCAATTCTGCGGCATTTATGGTGCTAAAGGCATGGCTTGGCTGCAATTCCCGGCTGAAGGCGGCGTAAAATCCTCCATCGCTAAATTCTTTAACGATGAACAAATCGAAGCTATCAAAGCTGCTGCTGAAGTTGAAGCAGGCGACTTACTGCTGTTTGTTGCTGATAAACCGGCTGTAGTAGCTCAAGCTCTGGGTGCTCTGCGTATTGAAATGGCAAAACGCCGTGGTCTGATAGATCCTAATGAGCTGGCATTCACTTGGGTTGTTGACTTCCCGATGTTCGAATACAACGAAGAAGAAAAACGTTATGTGGCAATGCACCATCCGTTCACCGCTCCGCGTGACGAAGATCTGCCGTTGCTCTTGACCGACCCGGGCAAAGTATATGCTAAAGCTTATGATATGGTTCTGAACGGTACCGAAATCGGTGGCGGTTCTATCCGTATCCATCGTCGTGACGTACAAAAAATGGTATTTGAAGCTATCGGCCTCAGCGACGAAGAAGCACAAGAAAAATTTGGTTTCATGATGAATGCATTTGAATACGGTGCTCCACCACACGGTGGCCTGGCATTCGGCTTAGATCGTCTGATCATGATTATGGCACAACGCGATTCTATCCGCGACGTAATCGCATTCCCGAAAACTCAAAGTGCTGCTGATTTGATGACCCAAGCTCCGAACGATGTTGATGAAAAACAACTGCGTGAGCTGCACATCAAAACCAGCCTGTTGGTGAAAAAAGAAAAATAATTCTAAAAAATTCTTGCGGAAGCGTTGAAAAACGCTTCCGTTTTTGATATTATATGTATGTCGAAAGATTTTAAGATTATTTAGTCAAATTATACCCCTGCGATGTACGTCACATTGCTTCACAGGTTTTGAGCCAACACTCTAACCTAGGGATCCTGATACTCCTTCTTTCAAAAACAAGCCTCTTCGAGTGGAAGTTTGCGATCGGTAGGGAAGGCACCCACCTGCACTCGCAGGTTCAAAACATGAAGCAGGAACGGCATTGTGGGGATTAATTTTTTGGTTATTTATTATTAAAAGCTTTGAAACCTGAAACATCAGATAGAACGATTTTAGCAGCTAAGAGAAGTGAAAGCAGTCTTTTTAGCTGTTTTTTATCATAATGATAAAAGACGGTATGTAACATGGATAAGACAGCAATAAAGAAATATGTCGCGATGTACGTATACACAGGCTACGTACATCACGGCACGGGAAACACTGGGCGATTAGCTAGTAAATGCCAAAGTCTACGAACAAGTGAAACTCAAAAATAATGACTAAAAGTGCGGAGCAAGCTGCTGAAGAAAAAATCAACCATTGGGCAGATAAAATAGATGATAATTTACATATATTGATAAAGGCTTGCCATAGGTGTCGTATGATGTTATAATACATATAGAAAATATAAGTATTCATTATGAAAGAGTGGGTGAAATACCCGCTCTTTCCGCTTATTATGCAAAAAATTATAAAACTAAATATGGAGGTGAAAACATGCAGGCGAAAGAGGTTGAAGCACTGATTACCGCAATGGTCGAACCTATTTTACAAGACACTGATATGACTTTGGTGGATGTAGAATATGTACGTGAAAAGGATTGGTATCTGCGTATCTATATTGATAAACCGGGCGGCGTTGAAATTGATGATTGCCAGTTTGTCAGCGAAAAATTGACCGCAGAATTAGATGACAAGGATCCGATTCCCGATAAATACTTTTTGGAGGTTTCTTCTCCGGGTATTGACAGACCTTTGAAAAAGGATAAGGACTTTGAGGCTGCATATGGTACCAAGGTGGACATTATGTTCTATGCACCGTGGGAGGGTATGAAAAACCTGACCGGTGTCCTGGTAAGTCATGATGATGAAGCTGTAATGCTTAAAAAAATTATCAAGGGTAAAGAATTTAAGAACCCTGACCGTATTGAACGCAAATTAATTGCAAATATCAGACCGCATATAGATTTTTAACCTAATCCGCTATAAGTCCGCCAGCTTTTAGGTGGTTGATGAAGGCGGTATCTGTAAATATCAGGGAAGAGGCTGGAAGACTTTCGGCCTAAAAAATATGAAATACCGTGGGTCGCACGGAAATCTACGCCTGTGGAGAGTGTGTAAGGCACATGAATTCTTAGAAGTTAGTTGTGCAGTTCTCGTTGAAGCAGGAAGCTCCCTCCTCTATAGGCGGGAGTACGTTCACTGATGAAATGATGGAAAATAGGAGGCGTAGTAATTGAACGCAGATTTTATCTCAGCAATTCAAGAATTGGGAAAGGAAAAAGGAATTGACCCTGAGCTCTTGTTCCAGGCTGTTGAAGAAGCTTTGGTTACTGCTTATAAAAAAGATTTTGGTTCTAATCAAAATGTTAGAGTGGATATGAATAAAGTAACCGGTGAAATCCATGTGTATGCTCAGCGTACCGTTGTAGAAGGCGAACCTGAGGAAGGCAATGATATGTCTTTGGCAGAGGCTCAAGCTATTGATGGTCGTTACGAAGTGGGCGATATTGTGGAAACAGAGGTTACTCCGAAAGATTTTGGCCGTATCGCTGCCCAAAATGCAAAACAAGTTGTTGTGCAACGTATCCGTGAAGCAGAGCGTGGACAGGTATATGAACGTTTCCAAAGCCGTGCCCAAGACATCGTTACCGGTGTGGTAGAGCGTGTTGAAAACAGAAATGTTTACATCGATTTGGGCAAAGTTGAAGCTGTGCTGACTGCTAATGAGCAGATCCCCGGCGAAAACTATCAAGCACATGACCGTATGAAAACTTATATCGTCGAAGTAAAGCGTACTAATAAAGGTCCGCAAATCATGGTTTCCCGTACTCATCCGGGCCTTCTGAAGCGTTTGTTTGAGCTGGAGGTTCCCGAAATCCATGACGGCGTAGTAGAAATCAAATCCGTAGCCCGTGAACCGGGTATGCGTTCTAAAATCAGTGTTTATACTGCTGATAGCAATGTAGACCCTGTAGGCGCTTGCGTAGGTCATAAAGGTATGCGTGTGCAAACTATCGTTAATGAATTACGTGGTGAAAAAATCGATATTGTGAAATACAGCGAAGATCCTGCACAATATGTTGCCAATGCCCTGAGCCCGGCAAAGGTTTTGAGCACTGACGTTAACGAGGAAGAAAAAATCTGCCGCGTAGTAGTTCCGGATTATCAATTATCCCTGGCTATCGGCAAAGAAGGTCAAAATGCACGCTTGGCAGCTAAATTGACTGGTTGGAAAATTGACATTAAGAGTGAAACTCAAGCTGCTGAAGCTCAAGCAGCAGCTACCGATGAAGAATGATGAAAGTAAAAAAAGTACCGCAGCGTAAATGTGTAGGCTGCAATGAAATGAAGGATAAAAAGGCTTTACTGCGTATTGTCCGTTCTCCTGAAGGTGAAATCAGTTTGGATTTGACCGGTAAGAAAAACGGCCGCGGTGCTTATGTATGTCCTAATAAGGATTGCATTACTAAAGCAGTGAAAGAAAGACGTTTGGAACGTGCTTTAGAAAAGCCTGTAAGTGAAGAAGTATATCAGCAGATATTGGAGGATTTGGAAAATGGCAGGCAATAATATAGCCTTCGCTTTAGGCTTGGCACAAAAGGCCGGCAAAGCTGCTTCGGGCGATTTTGCTGTGCGTGCTGCCTTAAAAAGCGGTCAGGTACAATTACTGCTGGTAGCTGCTGATGCAGCACCTAATTCAAAGAAAGATATGCACTATCTAGCAGAAGTGATGGAGGTGCCGGTCCTGGAGGCTTTGACACGTGCCGAATTAGGTCACGCGATCGGTAAGGCTCAGAGAACGGCCGTAGCCATCCTGGATAGTAATTTTGCCAATATGCTGCTGAAAAAATAATCCCCTTAATTTTAGTCTGGAGGTGGATGAATGAGTAAAAAAAGAATTTATGAAGTAGCTGCCGATTATGGCAAACACGTAAATGAAGTACTCGATTTATTGAAGAAGCATAATATTACAAAAACCAATTTCAGCGGTGCTGATGAACAGGTTATGGCAATTATTCACAACGCCTATGATAAAAAACCTGAACCGCCCAAACCGGCTAAGGCAGACAAACGTGAACCGCACAAAGCTTTTAACGCTAACCATAACGAGCCGCAAAAGCAAAACGACAAAAAAAATAATATCAATGGACAGAGGAATATGCAGCAAAACAATCAAAATCAACGCACCAATAACACAAAAAACGGTGGCCGTAACAATGAAGGCCGTCCGCAAAACCGCAATAACAACGGCAACCGTAATAACGAAGGCCGTCCGCAAAACCGTAACAATAACGGTAATCGTAACGAAAATCGTGATAACCGCGACAATCGTCAAGGCGGCAATAACCGCCCGCAACGTCCTGTAGCTAACAAACAGGGCGCACAACCTGTAGTACATGGCGAAAGCCGTGCTCAAATGAGCAATAATCGTGACCGCAATAACAATCGTGGCGAAGGCCGTGATAACCGCGAAAACCGTCAAGGCGGCCGCAATGCCGGTGGTAATAAAAACCGCAATAATAAACCGCAGATTAAAGGCTCTTATGCAACTAAGGAAAGCCGTCCGAACCGTAGTGCAGGTCACCAAATGCCTAGCAATCGTAATCGTAAGCCGAACAATGCTCCGAAAGCTCCGGCAGCTCCTGTAGAAGTTGTTCGTCCTACTTATGTAGAAGTCGGCGAATCCATCAACGTACAAGAATTTGCTAAGCTGATCAAACGCGAAGTTAACGAAGTTATCAAAGCTTTATTTATGTTGGGTATGATGGTTACTATCAACCAAGATATCGATTTCGATACTGCTCAATTAATCGGCGATAACTTTGGCGTAGAAGTAGGTCAGAAAGCTCCGGAAGAAGATCCTACCGAAATTCCGGAAGTAGATGATCCGCCTGAAAAACGTGTTCCGCGTCCGCCTGTTATTACTGTAATGGGTCACGTTGACCATGGTAAAACTTCTTTACTGGATGCTATCCGTAAAACTAATGTTACCTCCCGCGAAGCAGGCGGTATTACTCAGCACATCGGTGCTTATAAGGTAAGCTATCAAGGCAAGCCTATCGTCTTCTTAGATACCCCGGGCCATGAGGCTTTCACTGCTATGCGTGCTCGTGGTGCTCAAGTAACTGACGTGGCTATCTTAGTTGTTGCAGCAGATGACGGTGTAATGCCGCAGACCATCGAAGCAATCAACCATGCTAAAGCAGCTAAAGTACCTATCATTGTTGCGATTAATAAAATCGACCGTGAAGGTGCTAACCCCGACCATGTAAAACAACAATTGGCTGAGCACGAATTAATTCCTGAGGATTGGGGCGGCGATACCATTATGGTTCCTGTTTCCGCACATAAGAAAACAGGCATTCCTGAACTTTTGGAAATGATTCTGCTGGTTGCTGAGATGCAGGAATTGAAGGCTAACCCGAATCTGCCTGCTCATGGTACTATTATCGAAGCACAGTTGGATAAAGGTCGCGGTCCTGTAGCAACTGTTCTTGTACAACGCGGTACCTTACATATCGGTGATACTATTATTGCTGGTACTTGCTATGGTAAAGTTCGTGCAATGGTCAACGACCGTGGCGAAAAAGTTAAAAAAGCTTTACCGTCCACTCCGGTCGAAGTACTGGGCTTAAATGATGTACCGCAAGCCGGTGATATCTTAGACAGCACTGAAGAAAAAATTGCTCGCAGCGTTGCTGAAAAACGTATCGCGAAGAAAAAAGAAGAAGAAATTAAACTCAACTCTAAAGTATCCTTGGATGACTTGTTCCAACGTATTCAAGAGGGCGAGCTGAAGGAACTTGATATCGTTGTTAAAGCCGACGTACAAGGTACTATTGAAGCATTGAAGGCTTCTTTGGAAAAAATTAAAAACGACGAAGTAAAAGTAGTTGTTGTTCATGCCGGCGTAGGTGCTATTACCGAATCCGACGTTATGTTGGCTTCTGCTGCTAACGCTCTGATTATCGGTTTCAACGTACGTCCTGATGCGAATGCCCGTAAAGCTGCCGAAACAGAAAAAGTTGACGTTCGTACTTATCGCGTAATTTATGACGCGTTAAATGACGTAGAAGCTGCTATTAAAGGTATGCTGGCACCGAAATTCAAAGAAGTTATCCAAGGCCGCGTAGAAGTACGTCAATTGATTACTATCAGCAAGCTGTTGATTGCTGGCTGCTATGTACTGGAAGGCAAGGTTACTAACAGCTCCAAAGTACGTATCGTACGTGATGGTATCGTTATTCATGAAGGCGTTATCGAATCTCTGCGCCGTTTCAAAGATGACGTTAAAGAGGTTGCTCAAGGTTATGAATGCGGTATTACTTTGGAAAAATATCGTGACCTTAAAGAAGGAGACATTTTCGAAATCTACGATATGGAAGAAGTTGCAGTTGACTAATTAGAGGATAGATAAATGGCTAGATTAAGAGTAGAAAAAGTTCAGGAAGCCATTCAACATGAAATCAGCAATATGCTGTTGCATGATGTAAAAGACCCACGCATTCAGTTCGTTACCGTTACCGGCGTAGAGCTGACTGACGATATGAGCTATGCAAAAGTTTTTATCAGTTTGTATGGACCTGAAGATAAACAAGAAGAAACATGGAAAGCACTGAATAAGGCTTTGGGCTTTATGCGTACGGAAATCGCCAAACGTATCCGTCTGCGTTTTGCTCCGACCTTGATTCTGCAAAAGGATACCTCTATGGAGTATAGTGCACATATCCAAAGTATTCTTGATAAAATCAAAAAAGAAGAAAAACCTGCCGTTACAGAGGAAGTGGAGCATGAGTAAAGAAATTACTTTGTGTGAAACAGGTAATCTGCTTTTGGCAGCACAAAAACTTGTCCTTTGTACTCATGTGAGCCCGGATGGTGATACCCTGGGCTCCACATTAGGGCTGGCGCGTTTTTTGCGTCAGCAGGGCAAGGATGTTACTGTTTATTGTGATGATGTTATTACTAAAGGTTTTCTATGGCTTCCGGGCATGGAAACTGTGCAGCGTCCGCAAGAGGGTGCTAGCGTAGAAACAGATATGCTGGTTGTTATCGATTCTAGTTCTTTTGAACGTATCGGTCTTGTTTCTGAAACTGTTAAATATAAAACTTTGTTGAATATCGATCATCACGTGTCTAATGACCGTTTCGCAGAATATCTTTACCTGGATGCGACAGCTGCTGCAACAGGCGAAGTTATGTGTGATTTATTTAGTGCCATGGATTGGAAGATGGATAAGGAAACTGCTACTTGTTTCTACACTGCTATTTGCACAGATTGTGGCTTTTTCCGTTTTGCCAATACTACTCCTAAAACCATGCGTACAGCTGCTAAATTATTGGAAAATGGTGTAGAGCCTAATGAAGTCAGCGATGCTCTTGATGTACGTGAACGTGCAACACTGGAGATGCTGGCCAAGGTACTGCCTTCTTTGACTTTTATCGAGGATGGACGTATCGCACATCTTACCATTACCAATGATATATATGATAAAAATGTCAATACAGACAGCTTTGTTTCTTATCCTCGTTATATCGAGGGTGTTGATGTAGCGATTGTGTTTAAAGCCGTTGAACCTGAAGTTACCCGTGTAAGTATGCGTTCCCGTCATGCGGATGTGGCTGCGGTGGCAGTTCATTTTGGCGGCGGCGGACATATACGTGCAGCAGGTTGCACTATCAACGCTCCTGTAGAAGAGGCAAGAAAGCAGCTTATTAGTGAGCTGGTGAAGGTGCTGTAATGGATGGCATTTTTAATGTTTTAAAACCTCCGGGGATGACAAGCCATGATGTGATTGGCTTTTTGCGGCGTGTCTTACATACTAAAAAAATAGGACATGGGGGAACTCTTGACCCTGATGCGGCAGGAGTTCTTCCTGTTTTTGCAGGTAGTGCAACACGCCTACTAGAATTTGCTGTCGAAGGACGTAAGCAATATATTGCTGAATTTACTTTAGGGGAGCAACGTGATACAGGTGACGATAGCGGCGAGGTCGTAAAGACCATGGCCGTACCGCCTTTTACTAAGACCGAGCTGGAAGCTGTTTTGGCAAGGTTTATCGGCAAACAGCAGCAGCTGCCGCCGATGTATAGTGCCGTAAAAATCAACGGTAAGAAGCTGTATCAATTGGCTCGCCAGGGGCTAGAGGTAGAGCGTCAGGCCCGCGAAATCGAAGTATATAAGCTTGATTTATTGCATTATACGGCTACCAGTTTTACTGTGGCTGTAGAGTGTAGTAAAGGCACATATATTCGTGTCCTGGGTGAAGATTTGGCCCGGGCGTTGGGGACTTGTGGTACAATGAGTTTTCTTTTACGTACCCAGGTTGGCAGTTATCTTTTAGAGGATGCACATACGTTGCAGGAAATCGCTGCAGAACCGGAGCATTGCTGTCAGGATCCGCTGACTGCGGTAACGCATTTGGCGGACCTGCAGGTCAATGGCCGTCAGGCTGCACGTATTACCAATGGTGTCCGCACTACTATGGCAGGCACACCATCAGGACGTTACGTCCTTTTAGGTCCTGATAAGGAATTCTTAGGAATCGTCCGTTGTCAGGAGGAAAAAATTCAGGCAGAAAAGATTTTTGCCCACTATAAAATGCCAGAGGATTGCTAATGGAAATTATTACATCTTTAGGACAACTGCATAGATATGATGAACCCTGCGTTATTGCTTTGGGAACATTTGACGGCTTGCATCGTGGTCACTTAGATGTTATTAATACCGCGAAGGAGTACGCAGATAAGACCGGTGCTAACTTAGCGGTTTTTACTTTCAGTAATCATCCTTTTGCCTGCTTTAGACCGGATAAAGTGCCGCCGGCACTGATTACGTCAAAGCAGAAACACTGCCTCTTACAAAAGCTAGGCGTGGATATTTTAGTCGATATTCCTTTTGACATAAGTGTTGCCCGTCTGACCCCGGAATTATTTTTGGAGAAACTTCAAGGTTTGGGGTATAGTTGTTTGGCAGTGGGCAGTAATTTTACTTATGGTATCCGTGGTGAAGGTAATGTAGCCACATTGGCGAAATCAGCCGAAAAATTTGGCTTCAATCTTATTGTGCGTCAGCTCGTGCAGGATGGTGATGTAATTATCAGCAGCACGGTTATCCGTCAACTGATTGATGTTGGAGATGTGGCTGAGGCAGGAAAAATGCTGGGCCGTAATTACCGCATTTATGGTACTGTCGCCCATGGTAATGAGCGTGGACGTTTGTTAGGCTTTCCTACAGCTAATTTAGAGCTTGCAGATAGCACCCAGGCTGTACCTTTAGGTGGTGTCTATGCCGTACGTGTCAACATCGACGGCAAGGTGTACGGCGGTATGTCCAATATCGGCAAAAATCCTACTTTCGGCGATGTCGAAAAATTACGCTTGGAAACAAATATTTTTGATTTCAGCGGTGATTTATACGGTAAGCAGATTAGTGTTGATTTTGTTCAACGTATCCGCGGTGAAGTAAAATTTAATGGCTTAGATGAATTGAAAGCGGCTTTGGCTAATGACGAAAAGCATTGCCGAAGTGTTTTAGAAAAATAAATAAAACTCTTGCACTAATTGTGTAAAATATGCTATACTATCATAGTATTTTGAACCAAGGCTTTGCAGTTCGCAACTCCAACGGCTGCTACGCTTTTGGCAATTTGAAAATTTAGGAGGAAACAAACATGTTAACTAACGAAGCTAAACAAGCAGTAATTCTCGACAACGCTCGTCATGAAGGCGACACCGGTTCTCCGGAAGTACAAATTGCAGTTCTGACCGAACGCATCAAATATTTGACCGAGCATCTGAAAGAACATAAAAAAGACTATCATTCTCGCCGTGGTCTGCTGAAAATGGTAGGTAAACGTCGTGGTCTGCTGAACTACCTGCAAGCTAAAGATATTGAACGTTATCGTGCAATCATCGCTAAACTGGGTATCCGTAGATAATTTTTACCACAAAATTAACGCAGCTTTTCGAAGCTGCGTTTTTTTTACTTAATACGAATTATTGTGTTTGAGGTAAAGGGCGGTCGAGGCAGTATCTGACGGATATTGTACCAATAAGGTGTTTGGCGATTGACTTTATTATGCAAAAATTATATAATTTTTATTATGTATTGGTATTATTGCTTTGTATTTAGAGCATGGCAGTTTTTGCGGTGTTTAGGATACAGATAATTTTTTAAAGGAGCGAATGAACTGATATGAAATACATGACTGGTAATGAAATCCGCGAAAAATTCTTAAAATTTTTCCAAGATAGAGGACATTTGATGCTTCCTAGTGCATCCCTGATTCCTCAGGATGACCCCACTTTATTAATTATCGGTGCAGGTATGGCACCTTTTAAACCTTTCTTTACTGGCAAAATGAAACCGCCTTCTCCGCGTATCACTACTTGCCAAAAATGCGTACGTACCGGTGACATTGAAAACGTTGGCCGTACTGCACGGCACCATACTTATTTTGAAATGCTGGGTAACTTCTCCTTCGGCGATTATTTCAAAAAAGAAATTATTCCCTGGAGCTGGGAATTCCTTACTAAAGAATTAGAATTACCTGCTGATAAATTATGGATTACCATCCATACCGAAGACGACGAAGCTTTTGAACTGTGGAAAAGCGTAGGCGTTCCTGAAGAACGTATCGTACGTCTGGCTGATAACTGGTGGGAAATCGGCAGCGGCCCCTGCGGTCCTGATAGTGAAATTCACATCGACCTGGGACCTGAACGTGGCTGTGGTAAACCGACCTGCGGACCTGGCTGCGATTGCGACCGTTTCCTCGAATTGTGGAACCTGGTATTTACTCAATTCAACCAAATGCCCGACGGTACTTATCCGCCGCTGAAAAATAAAAACATCGATACCGGTGCCGGTCTGGAACGTTTAGCCAGCGTTATCCAAGGCAAACCTTCCAACTTTGAAACAGATTTGATTTTCCCGATTATCGAATATGCTTGCAAAACTGCCGGTGTTGAATATGGTAAAGATGCTAATACCGACGTATCTTTGAAAGTTATCGCTGACCATGCCCGTAGCATGACCTTTATGATTGGCGATGGTATTTTGCCGTCCAATGAAGGCCGCGGTTATGTTCTGCGCCGCATCCTGCGTCGTGCAGTACGTCATGGTCGTCTTTTGGGTATTACTGATAAATTCTTGGCTGGTGCTGTAGATGTTGTTATCGGTATGTTCGGTCACGTTTATACCAACTTAGCAGAAAAACGCGAATATATCCAAAAAGTTATCGATATGGAAGAAACTAGCTTCCTGCGTACCTTAAAACAAGGCAGCGAACTTTTAAATGACGAAATCGCTAAATTAAAAGCTGCCGGTAAAACCGAATTAGACGGTGCTACTGCTTTTAAACTGAACGATACTTTCGGTTTCCCGTGGGAATTGACTGAAGAAATTCTGGAAGAACAAGGCCTGACTTTGGATAAAGCTGGTTTTGATGCAGCTCTGGAAGTTCAACGTCAAATGGCACGTGATGCCCGCAACGATAAAGAAGGTCGTCCTGTTGTTTATAACACTAACGGTATTACCGTTGCTGACCTGAAAGTTGACGAAGATGCTACTAATGGCACTATCGTGAAAATGTATCCTGCTCATGATGCACAACCTATTGAAAATGCTGCAGATGGCACTGAAGTTGCTGTAATCTGCGACGTTACTGCTTTCCATGCTGAAGGCGGCGGTCAATTGGGTGATATCGGTACTATTACTGCTCCTACCGGTAAAATCGATGTTACCGTAACTAAAAAACTGCCTGATGGTGCAGTAATCATGATTGGTAATGTTGTTGAAGGTACTATTGCAGTTGGCGAAGCTGTAACCTTCACTGTTGATAAAGCTCGCAAATTAGATATTGCTCGTAACCATACTGCAACTCACTTGCTGCATGCGGCTTTAAAACAAGTTCTGGGCGGTCATGTTAACCAAGCAGGCAGCTATGTAGGTCCGGATCGTCTGCGTTTTGACTTCTCTCACTTCTCCCAAGTAACTGAAGCTGAACTGCAAGAGGTTGAAGCAATCGTTAATGAACAAATCCTGGCAAGCAAGGCTGTTAATATTGAAGAACTGCCTATCGAAGAAGCTAAGAAGAAAGGTGCAACTGCACTCTTTGGCGAAAAATATGGCAATATCGTACGCGTTGTAACCGTTCCCGAATTCTCCATGGAATTCTGCGGTGGTAGCCATGTAGATAATACTGCACAAATCGGTATGTTCAAAATTGTCAGCGAAGGCAGTAGCGGTGCCGGCGTACGTCGTATCGAAGCTGTAACCGGTCATGGTGCTGTTGCTCACGTTAAAGCAACCGAGGATATGGTTAAAGGTTTAGCTGCAAGCCTGAAATGCCGTGTAGCAGATGTTCCTGCACGTCTGGACGCTCTGCATGCTGAACTGAAAGCTGCACAAAAGAAAGCTGATGAGCTGGCTGCAGAAATCGCTAAAGCTCAAGTTTCTGATGTTGCAGACCAAGTACAAGAAATCAAAGGCGTACCTGTGCTGGTACAAAAAGTAAATGCTGACAGCATCGATGCTCTGCGTAATCTGGGTGACCAAATGCGTGATAAAGTAGGCGGCGTAGTTGTTCTGGCTGCTGTTATCGGTGAAAAAGTAAGCATTCTTACTATGGCTACTAAAGATGCTGTTGCTAGTGGTGCACATTCCGGCAATATCGTTAAAGCAGTTGCGAAACTGTGTGGCGGTGGCGGCGGTGGTCGTCCGGATATGGCACAAGCCGGTGCAAAAGATGTAGCTAAAGTTGAAGAAGCTTTGGCTGCAGCTCCTGCTATTATCGAAGGTATGTTGAAATAATTAAAAATATTTTGTAAGACACCTCTGGTGTTGAAATGTAGCCATAATTGGGATACGTTTCTTAACTAGGAGAAGTTTATGGATGCCATTCTGTTATTTTACAGGTGGCATCCATTTTGCTTATAAAAATAATTCAACATATTAGCGGAGTTATTTCCCTGAAATGGGTGGGAATATTGTAAAGGAATACAAGCAAATATCAGATTTGCTGATTTCAAGATAGTATGTAGAGGTGAAAAATCCTTTGCTGTGAGAGGAGATTTTAGTTTGTAGCTTGTTCGCTTAACTTTGTTGATGGTTGTTGTTTTTTCATCTGGAGTTTTGCCAAATATTTTCTTTTGTTCAATGCATATAGTGGGTTGTTTTTCTTGTATTTTCCATAAAGGACACAGATTCTCCACTGTAAAATTTACGCGGTATGTGTTAGAATATTACTATACAAGCCGAAAGGAGTGTTGCTTTATGAATGAAGTATCTCAAGAAACTATGATGTTTAAACGTCCGGAAGAACAACTGGATGTTGCAGAAACTATAAAAGAAGTATATGCTGCATTAGAAGCTAAGGGCTATAATCCTGTGGACCAGCTGGCAGGTTATCTTTTGAGTGGTGATCCTACTTATATCACCAGCTATGATGATGCTCGCACCAAGCTGCGCCGCCATGAGCGTTATGAGCTGATTGAAGCGATGGTTATTAATTACTTGCAGCAGATTCAGAAAAAATAACTAAATCACAGACACAAGGAGTTTGATGGAATGCGGAAAATGTCCCTGGATGTGGGCACTAGAACAATCGGTATCGCAGTCAGCGATTTGATGGGAATGATAGCCAATGGTGTAGAAACCATTCGACGTACAAGTGAAGAAAAAGATTATGAACGTATTGCTCAGTTGATTAAAGAGCATGAGGTGGATACTTTAGTTGTCGGTTATCCTAAGAATATGAACGGTACCATCGGTGAACGTGCACAAGCTTGTGAAGCGATGGCACATAAATTGGAAGATATGTTTCCTGAAGTTAAAGTTGTGCTTTGGGATGAACGTTTATCTACTGTAGCTGCTGAAAAAGTTTTGGTAGATGCGGATATGCGCCGCAATAAGCGTAAAAAAATTATCGATATGATGGCTGCGGTGGTTATTCTGCAGAATTATCTCGATAGTAAAGCTTTTAAAATTTGACAGACCAGCAGGCGATATTATACAATGATAGTAGTAATTTATTATTTTGGAAAGAGGTGCTCAAATGACCGAAAAAGATATTAAAAATGAAGAATTAGCAGCTATGCAAGAAGAAGCTGGCGAAGAAGTTGATGTAGTTGTATTGACTGATGAACAAGGCAATGAAAGCTACTTTATGGAAGAAATGGTTATTCCGTACGAAGGTAAAAACTTTGCTGTTCTGGTAAGCATCGACGATTGCTGCGAAGATGAAGACTGCGATTGCCATAATCATGAAGAGGATGATGAAGATTACTGCATCATCGCCCGCATTGATTTTGACGAAAACGGCGAAGCTGTTTACGTAGGTCCTACTGACGAAGAATATGAAGCTGTTTCTGCACTGTATGATGATATGTGCGAGGACGAAGAAGAGTAAGCAATAAAAAATAACCGGACTTCGGTCCGGTATTTTTTTGTAAAACTGCAAATTATTCATTGTCACCTATAAGATGTAATTTGTAGTGTTAAATTGAACAAGGCGAGTGGTGAATAATTTTCGATGGATATAGAAAAAATCAAAAAAGTGTTCAAAGAAAAATGGTACTATTTTCTTTTGGCGGTAGTAGTAATTCCTTTACTGGGTTTTATGCTGATGCTGGGGATACGTGGCAATAATAAGGATTTTGCTGCAAGTGGTCAGCACCTCATCATGATTAAGGAAGGCATGACTACTGCTGATATTGCTACTCTTCTGCATGAGAAGAAGTTGGTCAAGGATCCAGAAGCGTTCCGTATGGAGGCCCGTTTTAAAAATTTGGCTGATAAGCTGCAGGCAGGACCGTATCAGATTGAAGGAGGCCTTAGCAATAGTCAGATTGTTGATGTTATGGTGAAGGGCCATATCAAGCAAATCCGTTTTACTGTACCAGAGGGATTTACTGTGGTTAAGACGGCGAAGAAGCTGGAGGCTGAGGGATTAGGTAAGGCAGATAAATTTATTGCCGCGGCGAAGGATTATGCTCCTTATGCCTATATGCAGACGGATAATCCGAATGTTTTATTCAAGGCAGAGGGTTTCATCTTCCCTGCAACTTATGACTTCCCTGTGGGCATCAGCGAGGAAGAGATGCTGAAAATCATGGTGGAGCAGTTCGATAAGGAAATGCAGGAATCAGGTGTAGCCAAAACTGTGCAGGAAAAGAATCTGAATATGCGTGATGTAGTGAATATGGCGGCCATGGTGGAGATGGAAGCCGTATTTCCTGAGGAACAGCCCCGTATTGCCGGCGTTTTTCTGAAGCGTGTCGCTATCGGGATGCCGATTCAGTCTGATACAACTATTCAATATATTTTAGGTGCACAAAAAGAAATCATTACTTTTGCTGATACTGAAATTCAAAATCCGTATAATACTTACCAAAATATGGGCCTGCCGCCAGGACCTATTGCTAGTCCGGGACTGAAAGCTATTCAAGCTGTATTGGCACCGGAGGATAATGAATATTTATATTTTGTGGCAGAAAAGGACGGACATCATCGTTTTACCAAGACCTATGAAGAACATTTACAGGCAATTAAAGATATAGGATAATTTTGGGGGTATTCAATGACTAGATTACAAGCAAAACCGGAGCTTTTGGCACCGGCAGGTAGCATGGAAAAGGGCAAGATGGCTCTTTTATATGGTGCTGATGCTATTTACCTCGGCGGTAAGTTATTTGGCTTGCGTGCCTTTGCTAATAATTTCGATTTAGCAGAGATTGCCGAGATGGCAGAGTATGCACATAAATTAGGTAAAAAGGTTTACGTTACCGTAAATATTTTTGCCCATAATGATGAAATTAATCAGCTGCCCGATTATTTACGTGGCTTGGAGGCGGCTAAAGTAGATGCACTCTTAATCAGTGATTTGGGTGTATGGATGACTGCTAGAGAAACAGTGCCGAATATGCCGTTACACGTAAGCACTCAGGCTAATACTACTAACTTCGCCGGTGTTCAGGCTTGGGAAAAGCTTGGTGCTGAGCGTGTCGTTTTAGCCCGCGAACTTTCGCTTAAGGAAATAGCAGAAATCAGCGACAAGACTAATGTGGAATTAGAGGCCTTTGTTCATGGTGCAATGTGTATTTCTTATTCCGGACGTTGTCTTTTGAGCAGTTATTTGACCGGTCGTGACGGTAATCGCGGTGCTTGCACTCAGGCTTGCCGTTGGGAATATAATATGTATAAGCTGGGCGAGCAGAAACGCCCTGGCGAATATTTTGACCTTGAGGAAGATGAGCATGGCACTTATGTTATGAACTCCAAGGATTTATGCTTAATCGAGTATCTGCCCGAGCTGATGCGCGCCGGTGTCTGCAGCTTGAAAATCGAAGGCCGTATGAAAAGCGTGCATTATGTAGCAACTGTTGTCAGTGTATATAGAAAAGCTATTGACAGTTGCTGGAAAGATATGGATAATTATAGTGTACCCGAATCTTGGATTACCGAATTGAACAAGGTGTCCCACCGTCAGTATACTACAGGTTTTGCCATCAGCAAGCCGGACCGTGATGCCCAAGTTTATACTAGCTCTAAATATGAGCAGACTCATGACTTTGTCGGTATCGTCCTCGGCTATGATGCTGCTACTAAGCGTGTAGCCTTTGAGCAACGCAATAATGTGAAGGCAGGAGAGCCTTTGGAATTGTTAATGCCTGATGGAGAAGTAATTCCCTTTGTTCTGCAGGAAATGCAAGATGAAGAAGGCAACGCAATTGACTGTGCGCCTCATGCACAGCAAAAATTTACGGCTTACAGTGAAAAAGAACTGTTGCCGTGCAGTTTATTGAGAAGAAAGGTTGTAGTAAAATAATGAGCGATAATGACCCTGGACCCCACAGTATGATTTACGCACAGGTTGAACCTGAGCGTATTGCCGACGTAAATTGGATTATGGAAGGCTATGAGCATTTGGCTATGGTGAGCACTGTAGATGGCAGTGCCGGCCTGATTAAGTTTTATGCCACCCCCGATACATATTTCGATACAATGGATATTTTAGAAAATATGCCATTTAAGGTAGAAATTGTTGAAAGTTTTGCCAATGAGTGGTAAAATATTTAGGTGATTCCTATCTTTAGGTAATTTTGTGGGAAAAGAGGCAGGATAATGACGCGAATCAATAGAGTTTTGGATGTTATGACCAAACTGAAGGTGGACTGTGTCATTATAAAAGATGTAACCACTATCCGCTATCTTACCGGCTTTACAGGTGATTCCAGCTTGTTCTTCTTTAACGGCAATGACGGTGTCCTGATTACCGACGGTCGTTATACTGAGCAGGCTAAGAATGAAATGAAGCTGTTTAAGGTAATGGAATATACTCCGGTAAACGGTAACAGCATCTGGGAGGCTGCGGCTAAGCTTGCTTTACAGGCAGGCGCTAATGTCATCGGCTTCGATGGTGCTAATTTCAGTTATGCTGATTATGTACTGCTACAGGAACTTGTAGGCGATGTATATATGCAGAGTGTAGATTTCAGCGAAATCCGTATGATTAAGGATAAAAAAGAGCTGGATTTACTGCTGAAGGCTGCCAGCATTGCTGATGAAGCATTTGTTAAATTACTGGAAGATATTGAACCAGGACGCACTGAACGTTCTTTAGCCGGACGTTTAGAGTATTATATGCGTGCTTTAGGTAGTGAGAAAACTTCTTTTGATACTATTGTTGCCAGCGGTGCCCGCAGTGCACTGCCCCATGGCATGGCATCAGATAAGGTTGTGGCAATAGGTGATTTTATCACCTTTGATTTCGGTGCTGTTTATAAAGGTTATCATTCTGATATGACACGCACCTTAGTATTAGGTATGGCAAATTCCTGGCATAAGGAAATATATACAATCGTTGAAGAAGCACAACTCAAGGGCTTGAAGGCTGCTCAGGCAGGTATGACAGGCAGAGAGTTGGACGCAGTTGTGCGTAAGGTTATCACTGATTGCGGCTATGGCGATTATTATGTACATGGCACGGGTCACGGCGTAGGCCTGGAGATTCATGAAATGCCTAATATCAATAAACGCGGAGATACTGTATTACAAACCGGTATGGTATTTTCCATTGAACCTGGTATATACATTCCCGGCAAAGGCGGGGTTCGTATAGAAGATACTGTTGTTTTGACTGAAGATGGCGCACGTGCTTTAAATGGTGTCAAAAAACAGCTTATTGAAATCGTTTAATTAATTAAAAAAATAATAGGAGGGCTTCTAATGATTTCCACTAATGAATTCAAAACTAACGTAACCGTTACTATCGACGGCGATGCTTGGCAGGTAGTAGAGTTCCAACACGTAAAACCTGGTAAAGGTGCAGCTTTTGTTCGTGCAAAAATGCGTAACCTGTGCACCGGTGCTGTTGTAGAAAACACCTTCAACGCAGGTGTTCGTCTGCCGAAAGCTCATATTGACCGTCGCGAAATGCAATATCTGTATGAATCCGATGGTATGTATGTATTCATGGACAATGAAACCTACGAACAAACCGAACTGAGCAAAGAAACTCTGGGTTCTGCTCTGAACTTCCTGAAAGAAAACATGGATGTTAAAATCATGACTTTCGGTAACCGTGTATTGGGCGTAGATCTGCCGAACACTGTTGAACTGACCGTAGTTGAAACCGAACCCGGCATTAAAGGCGATACCGCTACCGGCGGCAGCAAAAACGCTACCATGGACACCGGCTATGTTGTAAAAGTTCCTCTGTTCATCAACGAAGGCGACGTTCTGGCTATCGATACCCGTACTGGTGATTATATCTCCCGTGCTTAATTTTTAATAGCTTATACAAGCAGCAATGTGTAATGCATTGCTGCTTTTTTGTGTGTGGAAGACATTGCGGTTCGTTGTACGCACTGCCGCTGCTCGGTACAAGAAGATGCAAGCACGTTGAGCTAAAAGTTAGGTGTACTAACTTAGTTCGGTTGTAGAGTGGTGAGTAATATGATGGCAAAAAATAAAGCCGATACATATCATAATGTATCGGCTGATTTTTTATTGAGCAATGATTTCTTTAGTGACGACGTTGTAGGCTATATCATTTTCGTGGGGAATGCCGTTAACAACGACGTGACCATGAAAGGCGGCAATTTTAGTTTTCCAGCAATAGGAGCCGCTGTCGGCGGTAATGTTTATATTATTATCGCTGAAATTAAGGTTACCGTTTACAAAGGCAGTGCTGTCGGAGTGGTAAACATCAACTTTATCACATTTGAATTGCATACTGCCGAAGCCAAGGGAGATATTGCCCTGACCATGAACTTCCATGGAGTAGATGTGAACCTGAGTTGCATCACCGGTGATGGTTAAGGTAGTATCATGTACAGGGATTTGGACAAAAACGTTACCCTTTAAATCGTAGACACCGGCAATAGGGTTAAAGGTGCGGCTGTCGCTTTTAATAACGGGGTCTGCGGCGAAGCAGGTGGACACCGTAGATAACAGAAGCAGAAGAACTAAAAAGATTTTTTTCATATTATTACCTCATTGCAATGAAATAGATTTCTGCATTTTTATTTGTTTTTTAGACTTCTAAAATACATTTATTTTTAGTGTAACATTCATTATAGTATTTTTTTACGTATACTGCAAGCGTTATAGGAGAATTTTTTAAGAAATTTTGATGAAAAAAGAGGATTTTATAAAAAAGCATTGAATATAGATATGTGTGAAATAGCTGGCGGAGGATTAAATGAGCATGAACGGAGATTTTGAAAGTTTTAAAGAACAAGTACGCAGTGCCTCTGACATTGTGGAAGTAATTTCCAATTATGTTTCTCTGAAGAAACGAGGCCAGAATTATTGGGGGTGTTGTCCCTTCCATGGCGAAAAGACACCGTCTTTTGCTGTGAATCCTGCTAAGAATATGTTTTACTGTTTCGGCTGTCATGAAGGCGGAGATATCTTCAAGTTTATTATGAAGATTGAAAACTGCGATTTCGTTGATGCCTTAAAACTACTGGCAGGAAAATATGGCATTCCGGTGCCGGAAAAACAGAAGACTGCTGCGGAGATAAAAAGAGAGCAAAAAAAAGCACGTATTTATGATACGAATGAACTGGCGGCAAGATTTTTCAAAGCATGTCTTTTGCGTACGGAGCACGGAAAGCCTGCATTGGCTTATTTGGCAGGAAGAGGGATTACCCAGGAAATTATCGAACGTTTTGGCATAGGATTTGCTTTAAACAATTTCGGAGCGTTGGTGTCATCCTTAGGGCGGCACAATTGCCCGCCTGAGCTGTTATATGAAGCCGGGCTGGTGGCACTTGGTGAGCGTAATTATTATGATAAGTTCCGCAACCGCGTAATGATTCCTATCAGAAATCCACGTGGACAGATAGTCGGCTTCGGTGGCAGGGTGCTTGATGATAGTACACCTAAGTACTTGAATACCAGCGAAACCGAATGGTTTAATAAAAGGCGTATTTTATTCGGCCTGGATGTAGCGTGGAAGGCTATTCGCAATAAAAAACAAGTTATTGTAGTAGAAGGCTACATGGATGCTATCAGTCTTCATGCGGCAGGCATTGATAATGTTGTTGCTTCCATGGGGACGGCCTTTGCCGAGGAACAGGCAAAGCTATTGAAACGCGCTGCTGAAGAGGTTGTGTTTTGTTATGATAGCGATAATGCCGGACGGCGGGCTTCTGTACGTGCAGTAAGCATTGCCCGTAATGCAGGTATCAAAACGGTACGTGTAGCCGGTGTTCCTGACGGTAAGGATCCTGATGAATTTGTACGGCATAGGGGCAAGGAGGCTTTTGCACAAGTCATTGCGTCTGCTGTAGAAGGTATTGAGTTTCAGATTGAAGAAACGATTTTACAAATAAATGTAACAAATTTAGCAGGAAAAGTGGATGCTGTGTCGAATATCATACCATTCCTTTTAGAATGTACAAGTGAAATCGAGGTTGCAGAGCATATCCGAAGATTGGCTCAACGCTTGACGATTGATGAGGCGTTGATTTTAGGAGAGTATCGGAAGGCCGCACGAAGCGGTAATAAGCAGTCGATGAATCAACATGTAAATGTACAGATTACGCAGAATGAAAGCATAAGCGTTGTGGAAAGAGCAGAGGAATTACTGCTGGCAGTGCTTATCGACACCCCTTCATTATGCGATAAATGTGCAGAAGCAGTACATTCACAAGGGTTTAGCAAGCCTGAACTGCTACAGATTTTCGATGCAATCTGTGATTTAGGAAACAATACTTCTATTGATAAATTAAATGATCGACTTGATCAGCCTGCTCAATCTGTGCTCGCCCGTATTATAACGCGGCAGCTGCCGGACGGCGATAAAAAGCAGATTATAGATGACTGCCTGTTACAGATTAAAAGAGCGGCGCTAGAGCAAGAGTATGAGAAGCATCGTTTGTTGGCAGACGAATATGAAAGGTCTAACGATGAACGGTTTATGAGTGAGTTAATGGAGAGTCAAAGGATAAAATATGAAATCAAAAAACTCTATGGAAAATAAAAAGAATATTGAAGGAGGGAACACTGTGGCTAACAATACTAAGTTGACTCAGGAGCAGCTTGATGCGCTGATTCAAAAGGGCAAGGCACAGAAAGGTGTTCTCACTTATCGTGACGTTATGGATGCCATCAATACATTGGACTCTGTATCTCCGAATTACATCGAGCATCTTTACGAAATCTTTATGAAAAAAGGTTTAGAAGTAGTGGATGATAATTCCTCTGATGATGATGTATTACCGATGACTGACGGTGACGATAACGATACTGAAGAAATCAGCGAAAGCGATTTGGCAAATATGTCTGTGCCGGAAGGTATCAGCATTGATGATCCTGTACGTATGTACCTGAAGGAAATCGGTCGTGTACCTCTGTTGGTAGGCGAAGATGAAATCAAGCTTGCTAAACGTATGGATAAGGGTCGTCAATCCGAACGCATTCTGCTGGGTAAAACGGCAACTTTAGATGCACCTGTATTCAACAGTACCGATAATACTGCTGAGCTGATTGAAAAAATTAAAGAATACATGAAGGACGAATGGCAGATTACCCAAATGCGTTCCGTTTTCCGTGTATTGCAACTGATAAAAAAACGTCAGGCAGAGGGTGTGGGTTATACTGCTGAAGATTATCCTGACCTGATTTTTGAATTTACTAAAGATGAACGTCTGCATCTGCAACGCCTGATGGTAGAACAAAAATGTTTAATCCGCGATTGCGAGAAGGTAGAAGTTAACCGTCCGACTAGCGATAAGGATGTACATAATCTGTATCAGCTGAAAGCATTGCTGGACGAAATCAAAGCACGACTGGCTGACGGCCGTGAAAAAGATATGGATGTAGCCGAAGCTTATATAAATCTGGAAGAAGATTATGAAAAGCTGCTGAAGGCTGTTCGTAAACAAGGCAACGACGCTAAGAAATGTTTGTCCGAAGCTAACCTGCGTCTGGTAGTAAGCATTGCTAAACGTTATGTAGGACGCGGTATGCTGTTTTTGGATTTGATTCAAGAAGGTAACTTAGGCTTAATTAAAGCTGTAGAAAAATTTGACTACAACAAAGGCTTTAAATTCAGTACATATGCAACCTGGTGGATTCGTCAGGCTATTACCCGTGCGATTGCCGATCAGGCACGTACCATTCGTATTCCTGTACATATGGTAGAAACTATTAATAAATTGATTCGTGTTTCCCGTCAGTTGCTGCAAGAGCTTGGTCGTGAACCGTTGCCGGAAGAAATTGCTAAGGAAATGGATACTACCGTAGATAGAGTACGCGAAATCATGAAAATCGCTCAAGAGCCTGTTTCTCTGGAAACTCCTATCGGTGAAGAAGAAGATTCTCATTTAGGCGATTTCATTGAAGACCACGATGCACCGGCACCTGCTGATGCTGCTTCCTTTACTTTGTTACGTGAGCAGCTGGATGAAGTATTAGAAACTCTTACTTTGCGTGAGAAACGTGTATTGGAATTGCGTTTCGGCTTAGAAGATGGTCGTTCCCGTACTTTGGAAGAAGTTGGTCAGCATTTTGGTGTTACTCGTGAACGTATCCGCCAAATCGAAGCTAAGGCTCTGCGTAAACTGCGTCATCCGAGTCGTAGCAAAAAACTCAAGGATTTCTTAGAGTAAGTATTGACAATATAGTTATTATTGTTATAAAATAATATTGTTTGGTATATGTATGGGCCTATAGCTCAGTGGTAGAGCCGCCGGCTCATAACCGGCTGGTCGTAGGTTCGAACCCTACTGGGCCCACCATTACTTTACATATTCGCCAATGTAAAAGAATAACTATTTGAGACAGTGAGGAAAGTTTCTTCACTGTCTTTTTTTGTTTATAATGACTTTATTATCTTCGGTGTTGATAGCACCGGAGATTTTTTATTTTATCGGTATTAAGAATGTGTTAAATCTTACTGCTAGCGGTATATAGTAAGTTCATAGAGGATTTTGAGTAAAAACTCGGAGTCTGTTTTTATATGCAGTCATATAAAACCTAT